>Ga0164290_1000269_pt1 | contig 189218 bp, 169 predicted proteins | sample Micstemetagenome_FD_108782 | JGI IMG/M metagenome (GOLD analysis project Ga0164290, IMG submission 108782) | Contaminated culture microbial community from soil near Moab, Utah, USA - Microcoleus steenstrupii SON62 (Illumina Assembly) | ecosystem: Environmental > Terrestrial > Soil > Soil crust...
GAAGATGGTCATGCCGGGCGACAACATCACGATGACGATCGAGCTCATCACGCCCGTCGGTCTCGAGGAGCAGATGCGCTTCGCGATCCGTGAGGGTGGCCGCACCGTCGGCGCCGGCATCGTTACGAAGGTTCTCGAGTAAGGACTCAGAGGAAACAAGACATGGCCTCCGCCACGACCATCCGTATTCGCCTCCGGGCGTTCGACCACCAGCTCCTCGACAAGTCGGCCAACGACATCGTCGAGACCGCGAAGCGCACCGGTGCGCGCGTGGCGGGACCGATCCCGCTTCCGACGCACATCTCGCGCTACACCGTTCTCCGCGGCCCGCACGTCGACAAGAAGTCGCGCGAGCAGTTCGAGATCCGCACCCACAAGCGCCTGCTCGACATTCTCGAGCCCACGCAGCAGACGCTGGACGCGCTCATGAAGCTCGATCTGTCGGCTGGCGTCGACGTCGAGATCAAGTCGCCGCGCTGAAGAGGACCTCATGGCAACCATCGACGTATTCAACTTGAAGCGCGAGAAGGTCGGCACCGTCGACCTCGCCGACGAGGTCTTCGCCGGCGAAGTGAAGGAGCACCTCTTCTACGAGGTCGTGAAGGCGCAGCTCGCCTCGCGCCGTCAGGGCACCGCGGCGGCGAAGAACCGCTCGGCTGTCTCCGGCTCGACGAAGAAGCGGATCAAGCAGAAGGGCACCGGCGGCGCTCGCCACGGCAGCATCCGCGCGCCGATCTATGTCGGCGGTGGACAGGCTCACCCGCCGCGTCCGCGCGACTGGGCGTACCGTCCCCCGCGTCAGGTGCGCCTCGGCGCGCTCCGCAGCGCGCTCTCGAAGCTCAACAAGGAAGGCCGCCTCGTCGTGGTCGACCGCTTCGAGATGCCCGAGATCAAGACGAAGGGCGTGCTCAGCGCGCTCGCGACGCTGAAGACGGAGCGCAACACGCTCGTCGTCGACACCGCGTCGAACGAGAACCTCCGCCTCTCGATCCGCAACTGCAAGGATCACCAGTTTCTGCCCCCCGAGGGCGTGAACGTCTACGACCTCCTCCGCTTCGATACCCTCGTCCTCTCGAAGGACGCGGCGAAGGCGCTGGAGCTCCGCTGCCTCGCCAAGGGAGGTGAGAAGTGATTACCCCGGAGCGCGTCATCCGTCGGCCCATCTTCCTGACGGAGAAGTCCAACACGCTTCGCGGCCAGAATCAGGTCGTGTTCGAGGTCCTTCGCGGCGCGAACAAGATCCAGATCAAGACGGCCGTGCAGCAGCTCTTCGGCGTGAAGGTCGAGAGCGTGAATACGATGGTCTACCGCGGCAAGGATCGCCGCATGGGCCGTGGCTACGCCAAGACCCAGAATTGGAAGAAGGCGATCGTCACCCTCAAGGAGGGTGAGAACCTCGACTTCTTCGCCGAGCAGACGGAGAGCTGACATGGGCGTCAAGAACTACAAGCCGACTTCGCCCGCGCGTCGCTACTACTCGGGGTACGACTTCAAGGAGATCACGAAGGGCAAGGAGCCCGAGAAGAGCCTCCTCGAGCACCAGACCTCGACCGGTGGTCGTAACGCGCATGGGCGCATCACCAGCCGCTTCCGCGGCGGTGGACACAAGCAGCGCTACCGCATCATCGACTGGCGCCGCGACAAGATCGGCGTGCCGGCGACGGTCGCGTCGATCGAGTACGACCCGAACCGCACGGCGCGCATCGCCCTCCTCAACTACGCGGACGGCGAGAAGCGCTACATCCTGGCGCCCGACGGCATGAACGTCGGCGACAAGATCGTCGCGAGCCGCAACGCGGACATCAAGCCCGGCAACTCCATGCCGCTGCGTCACATCCCGCTCGGCACGACGCTCCACAACATCGAGATGCGCAAGGGCAAGGGCGCTCAGCTCGTTCGCTCTGCCGGCTCCGGCGCCGTGCTCATGGCGAAGGACGGCGACTACGCGCAGCTCCGCATGCCTTCGACCGAAGTTCGCATGATCCACCTCGATTGCCAGGCCACGATCGGCCAGGTCTCGAACATCGAGCACGCGAACATCTCGATCGGTAAGGCCGGCCGTAAGCGCTGGCTCGGCAAGCGCCCGCACAACCGCGGCGTCACGATGAACCCCGTCGACCACCCGATGGGCGGCGGCGAGGGCCGTACCTCCGGCGGCCGGCATCCATGCTCGCCGTGGGGTCAGCTCGCGAAGGGTCTCAAGACGCGCAACAACAAGCGCACCGACGCGATGATCGTGAAGCGTCGCGGACAGAAGGGTTGATCTCATGCCTCGTTCAATCAAGAAGGGCGCGTTCGTCGACGGCCACCTGATGGAGAAGATTGCGGCCGCTCAGGCGACGCAGTCGAAGAAGGTCATCAAGACCTGGTCGCGTCGCAGCACGATCACCCCCGAGGCGATCGGCCTGACGTTCGCGGTTCACAACGGCCGTAAGTTCGTGCCGGTGTTCGTCACGGAGAACATGGTCGGGCACAAGCTCGGCGAGTTCGCCCCGACGCGCACCTTCCACGGGCACTCGGGCGACAAGAAGGCGAAGGTCGCGGGCAAGCCCGGCGGCAAGTGAGAGCCTGACGTACGAGGCCCCGCTTCACGGCGGGGCCTTCGAAACGCGAAAGAGCGCGGCGACCTCCGGGTCGACGCGCTCTTCTGCTTTTTGGAGCTTCGTGTGGTGCCCGCGCTTGCGAAGGCGCCGCGCGGATGGCGATCAGCGCTTCGTCAGGATCATGCCGCCGTTCGCGAGCAGACGCGGGTGCGCGGCGTCGCGCGTCCACGAGGCGGCGAACCCGATCGCCTTCGGCGTGCCGGTGTCGAGCGCCGCGAACGTCGTGCCCGTCCACTCGAAGGCGCCGGCGTCGGTGACGAGCCACACGCGCCCGGCCTCGACCGCGATGCTCGTCACCGACTTCGTGCCGGAGGGACGCGCCACCGGCGACCACGTGCCGCCCGTGAAGTGGAGGATCTCGGACGTGCCTTCCGTGACGTTGATGAAGCGATCGTCGACGACGACCCAGACGTCGTCGGCGGACGTGCCTGCGATCGCACGGAACGACATGGTGTGGTTCCGCGTTGCGAAGCCGCTGATCGGCTCGGCGGCGCACGTGTTTCCGGAAAACCGCAGGATTCGCACGGCGCCCTGCGTGCTCGCAGTCACGCCGGCGAGCACCACGTTTCCAAAGGCGTGGACCCACGCGACCGACGTAGGCCACGTCGCGCTCGCGCCCGCGCACGTGGGAAGGTCCAGCGTCGTGCCCGTCGCGCTCGTGCGCGCGAGGCCCGCGGAGCTGACGAACCACCTCTCGCCCGTGGTCGTCCGCGCGAAGATGTGAGGTGACCGGAACGTCGTCGAGGGTGGCGGGATCGTGAGCGTGGACCACGTCGCGCCGTCGAAGTGATGCACGCGGTAGCTCGCGAGCTCGTCCGACGTCGAGGGATTCCGATACACGCGCGTGATGACGTCGACGTCGGTGTCACTCTGCTGCACGGCGTCCGAGAAGTATTCGTACGAGACGCGCCCGGGCATCGGCTCGTGCTTCCACGTCGTACCGACGAGTCGGAAGAGACCCGCGTCGCTGAGCGTCCAAGGCTCCCGCAAGCTGCTGCGCAGCACGACGCCGGGCCGCGGGACGAGCTCGTCGATCGGCGTGAGGAGGCCATAGTCGCCCGCTGCGATCGTCTTGTTGGCGGTCGACCACAGCGCGCGCACGTCCGCGAACGTCCTCTTCGTATCGACGGCCTTCCAGCGCGGGGTCGCCGCTTCGTCATACGCGCGGGGCGGGTCGCCGAGCGCCCAGGGCACACCGCCGGGCCCGACGCCGAAGCCGCCATCCATGAGCCGATCGCCCTCGTGGTCGAGCGTCCACGTTCCGGCCTTCCAGCGGACGATCGTCCCCGTCTCGTAGCGGCCGCCGATCGTGAAGAGAGCCTCGTCTTCGGCGACTCCCCACGCGCCCGTCGCTGCGGCCCGGTCGTAGAGAATCGGAAGCAGCCCGGAGAGATCGACCGGCGCCCACGCTGCGCCGTTCCAGCGATGAATGGAAGGCGACCCGAGAGGGCCGCCCACCGCCCACACCGAGGAGGCGCTCGCGCCGTGCACCGACGCGAGCGCGGGGAACGCACCGCTCACGCGGGTCCATGACGTGCCGTCGTATCGCGCGATGACGCCTTGCCTCGGAGTCGTCGCGTTCGGGGCCGGCAACCAGCCGACGGCCCAGACCGCGGCCGGGTCCGCGGCCCACACCGCGCGGAGGGAAGCTCCGGGTACCGGCTGAGTCGCCGACCAGCTCTTGCCGTCCCACGTGAGGACGGTGCCGTTCTCACCCGCTGCGTACGCATGCGTCGCGTCGAGCGCGAACACGGCGTGCAGGTCCACATCGGTGCCGGCTTCCACCTTCCGCCACGCCGCGCCGCCGCTGCGCGAGGCGAGGATCGTCCCGTTCGCTCCGACGGCCCAAATCGCGCCCGCCGAGGCGCCGTGGATGGACGTGAGGTGCGCGCCCACGTAGGGCAGCTCCCAGCAATACCCCGTCTTCGTGCAGACGGGTTGACCCTCCTCGGGCAGAGCGCCGCCCTCCTCCGCAGCTCCGTCACCGACGCTGCCGTCGGGCAGGGGGCCGCCAGACGAGGAGCCGCCCGGGCCGGCGCCGGAATCGGGATCGCTGCTCGCGTCGCTACACGCGCTCGTCGGCGTGAGGCACGACGCGCCCGCCAGGAGCACGAGGGTGCGCGCGGCGGCGCGACGGGCAGGGGAGAACCACGTAGCGAAGGACCGGCGAAGGGAACGCATCCCTCGTGCGTGCCGCGCGCGCGCCGACGCTATGAGGAGTTCTCGCGCCCGCCCGTCGATTGCGCAAATTGCGCAGGTTTCAACCCGCCAGCGTCGTCTGGTGCTTCACGAGGCGGGCGTACGTGCCATCGCGTGCGAGCAGCTCGTCGTGGGTGCCCGTCTCGGCCACGCGACCGCGATCGAGGACGACGATGCGATCGGCGTTCTTGATCGTGGAGAGGCGATGCGCGACGACGAAGCAGGTGCGACCCCGCATCAGCTGCTCGAGCGCGCGCTGCACGATCGCTTCGCTTTCGCTGTCGAGCGAGCTCGTCGCTTCGTCGAGAATAAGGATGCGCGGATTCTTGAGGAGCGCGCGTGCGATGGAGAGGCGCTGCCGTTGTCCGCCGGAGAGGTTCACGCCGCGCTCCCCGAGGTGCGCGTCGTACCCCTTCGGCAGGCGCTCGATGAACTCGTGCGCGTGCGCCGCGCGGGCCGCTTCGACGATCTCCTCGCGCGAGGCGTGCGGACGGCCGTACGCGATGTTCTCGGCGATGGACCCGCTGAACACGAAAGAGTCCTGCTGCACGATGCCAATCGCGGAGCGGAGCGCTTCCGGCGTGTAGTCGCGTACGTCGACGCCGTCGACGACGAGGCGTCCACCGCCCACGTCGTAGAGGCGCGGGAGGAGCGAAACGAGCGTCGTCTTGCCGGCGCCGGAGGGCCCGACGACGGCGATGCGCTCGCCGGGCTTCGCTTCGATCGTCACACCGTCGAGGATCCAGCCCGCGTCGCGCAACGAGGAGACGGGGCCGCGGCTGCTCGGCGGCGCGTCGTCGTCGAGCCGCGCGCGCGCCTCCGTGCTGCGGTCGTCGTACCGGAACCGCACGTCCTCGAAGCGGACGTGGCCGCGCGACGGCGCGGTCTTGAGGGCACGCGGCGAAGCGGTGACCGAGGGCCGTACGTCGAAGACGCGGAACACGCGCCTCATCGCCGAGACGCTCGATTGGTAGACGATGTTCAGCTCGGCAAAGCGCCGGACCGGACCGAACATGATGAGCAGGTAGCCGAGAAAGCGGGTGAGCGTGCCGGGCGTGAGATCGCCGCGGAGCGCGAGCCAGCCGCCGTAGCCGATCACGATGGTCGTGCCGAGATTCACGAGCACCTCACCGCCGGCGGCGACGAGGTGACCGACGTGGCTCTGCGCGACCACGAGCCGATGATGCCGCGCGACGTCGTCGCTGAAGCGGCGAGCCTCGCGCACTTCCGCCGTGTACGTCTTGATGAGTGCCTGCCCCGCGAGCTGCTCGGTGACGTTGCCGGCGATTCGCGAGAAGTCGCCGTGCATGCGCTCGCTCGCCTTGCGGACGCGCGGGTTCATCACCGCGAACACGACCCCGTACAGCGGGAAGAGCAGCGCGCAAGCGATCGTGAGCTTTCCGTGGATCGCGAAGAGCAGCCCGAAGGCAATGAACAGCTGCACCGCGTCGAGCCCGGCGACGATGATCCCCGTGTAGATGAGCGTCGTCGCCTCCTGCACGTCGTGGAGCACGCGCGAGAGAATCGTCCCGGTGCGCTCCTTCGTGAAAAAGCGGAGGCTGAGGAGCTGGAGGTGCTCGAAGAGCGCGCGCCGGATGTCGCCGACGACAGCGTGGCCGAGATGAACGTTGAAGTGCCCGCGTCCGTACACGACGACGGAGTGCATGAGCGCGGTGAGCGCCGCGAGCTCGGTCAGCCGGACGAGACGCGCTTCCCGCGCGGCGTACGTCGATGCGTCGCCAGGCCCGCTCGCGACGACGTCGACCATCGCGCCGATGATCCACGGATACGCAAACGAAAGCGCGAACCCGAGCACGCCGAAGATGACGGTGAGGCCCGCGTACGCGCGGTGAGGCCGCACGAACTTCATCAGGCGCCACACGGGAGTTCCCGTGATTCGGCTCGTGGCGGCTTTCGTAGCGTCCGAGAGGCGCGTGCTCTCGGGTGCGCGGGTAGAGACAGGGGGTACGGCGGTCATGATGTCCGGTCAGGCTTCGAGCGCACGAGGTTCGTCGTCGAGGGGTGCAGGGCGAGCGTCGAGCACGTGGCTGCGGGCGGCGAGCAGGCGACCGCGCTGACGACGCATCTCCTCGGCCAGCGGCTCGTAGACGGCGCGCTCGCCGCTCTCGTCCGCGTAGTCCCACAGTCCGTTGTGGCAGTGTCGATCGTCGGCCCACCCCGGGTGATTCACGATCGGGTAGAGCGTGATGCCGTGGAGCTCGCAACCCTTCTGCATCGCGGTGATGCACTGGCCGGCCACGTAGCGGAGCCACGGAGCGCGCTCGTCCCCTTCGCTCCCGGTCTCCGAAACGAGCATCGGTCGCTCGTAGCGATGCCACACGTCGAGGAGAATCTTCGAGAACGGCTTGTAGCGGACGTCGTCGCGTCCGATCGTCTCGCCGTCCGGAGTGAACTGGTTGTTCGGGTAGAAGTTCACGCCGACGACGTCGAGATACTGTGGCCCGCCGCCGAGCCACGGCCAGACGCGGCCCGTGAGCATGTCCCAGGCTTGATACTGCAAGAGGTTGTCCGATTCGACGCGCGCCCAAAGGTTCTTGCGATCGGGCGGAGGCACGATGTTGATGACGGGCTCTGGCTGCAAGAAACGCGCGCCGGGCGCCACCGCGCGGATGGCCTCCATCGCCTCGATGGTCGCGCGCACCAGCTGCACCTTGAGCTCTACGCCGCGCGCGGCCTCGAACGGATTCATGAAGCGCACGTCACCGCCGGCCCACGCGAGGAACGACATCTCGTTCACCGGCGTGATCATCGGCGGCGCGTCGCTCTCGCTCGTCAGCCATCGGGTGAAGGCGCCGGCATAGCGCGCGAAGCGCGCCGGGAAGGCGGGCGAGAACACGTCCACGCCGTCCGGCCACCCGAAGTGCATGAGGTCCCAGATCAAGCTCACGCCGTTGTTCTCCGCGGCGCGCAGCGTTCGCGTCGCGCGTGCGAAGTCGAAGATGCCGTCGCGCGGCTCGCCCGTGACCCACGGCGCGCCATCCCGGCACGTCGTGATGCCCATCGCCCGCGCGCGTGCGAAGTCCTCCGTCGCGAGCTCGTCGTGTTTCGTCGCCGCGATGAGGTCGAGGCGCCGGCCTTCGATGGTGCGATGAGACGAGCACTCGAAGCCTCCGAGAAAGACGTCGCCGACGAACGAGGCGCTGCTGCGGACGGGATCGTGGCCATCGACTCGATCGGCTGAGCTCGCTTCGGACATCGCGCCGAGGCCTCGTGCAAGCGCCGCGCGAAGCCCTCGCGCTGCGACGCACGGCGACGCGAGCTGCGCCATGCGAAGACGCGAGAGATGCGATGTCGCGCTTGCGCGGCGAGCGTGTATCGCGTGTGCGTCCGCAACGTGCGCACGAGCACGTTGTGCGAGGCACCGTGCCCCGCCTCGGCTCGGGCGCGTGACAAATTCTCTCACGGTCGCTACGTAACTCGCTCCGCGTCGTGGCGACTGAGGTCGCTTCGCGGACCCAACGCGAATGCCCCTCGCCGACGCGCTCCGCCGCCCTCGAGCTCTAGCCCCGTTCCTTGCGCTCGTGCTCCTTGCCGCGCTCTCGCCGAGCGCCGCGGCGGCCGAACCGGTCGTCACGCCCGCCGGTGTGGATGGCGACTTCGCCGACCCCTTCGTCGTCCGCGAGGGCGATACGTTCTACGCGCTCGCGACGGGGTCTGGCGCGACGCACCTGCAGGTTGCGCGCTCGCGCGACCTGACGACGTGGACGGAGCTCCCCGACGCCCTGCCGACGCTTCCGGCGTGGGCGTCGACGCAGCCCGGCTTCACCTGGGCACCGTCCGTTCTCCGCCGCGGCAAGACGTACGTCCTCTATTACACGGCGCGCGACACGGCCTCCGGGTTCCAGTGCATCTCGCGCGCGGTCTCGTCGCGGCCGGAAGGTCCGTACGTCGACGACTCGACGCGGCCGTTCGTCTGCCAGGTCGCAGGCGCTTCGAGCTTCTGCGGCTCGATCGACCCGAGCCCGTTCGTCGATGCGAACGGGCGCGCATACCTGCTCTGGAAGAGCGACGAGAACGCCGCGCAGTGCCGAGCGGCTTCGCGCGTGTGGATTCAGCCGCTCACGGAAGACGGGCTGGACGTCTGGGGCGCGGCGACGCCGCTCCTCACCGCAGATCGCGAATGGGAAGCGCCGCTCGTCGAAGGACCGTCGATGGTGCTGCGCGACGGCGTCTATCACCTGTTCTATTCCGCGAACTGGTACGAGAGCGCGCGCTACGCCGTCGGCCACGCGACGTGCACGCGGCCGGCGGGGCCGTGCACGAAGCTCACGGTGGACGCGCCGCATTGGAAGAGCAGCGCGACCGTCCTCGGCCCTGGCGGGCAGGAGTTCTTCGACGACAAGAACGGCCGAACCTGGGTCGCGTATCACGGCTGGACGGCGCCGCTCACGTCGTACCCGTCCGGCGGCGCGCGCTCACTGCGCATCGCGCCGGTCACGTTCCCGCGCGGCGTGCCCACGCTCGGCACGCCACTCCGCTGATCAGACGCGATCGTCGTCGAGCAGGCTGACGTACCAGCGGTCCCGCTCCGTCACGAACGGAGCCGCCTCGTCGTCGAGCGCGCGCGCGACGAGGTGACGTGGGTCGACCTTCGCGAGCGCACGCGCGGGCATCGGCACGAAGGCATGACGGGCGAGCATCGGGAAGCTGCCCGACGACGCGAGCGACCACGCGTGCACCATCGCCGCACCCGCGTCGGCGAGCTCTCGGACCGCGATGCCCGCGAGACGGGAGGCCGCGCGCATGCCCGCCACCGTGCGGTCGTGCAGGAGCTCGAGCACGTAGCCGGTCGTCCCACGCGTCGTGAACACGCATGCGGCGCGGACGGCGTAGCGGTCGCCGTCTTCCACGATGAGGACGCGATATCGCTCTTCCTTCATTCGCTGGAAGACGCGCCGCTCGAAGAAGGCTGCGTCACGCTCGGCGGCGACGCCGATGTCGATGCAGAAGCGCTCCCAGAGGCGCGACAGCCGGGGCTCGCGGACGGTGATCTCGCGTACGGAGACGCGGGCGGGCGCGATCGGCGCGACGAGCCGCAAGGGCCCGAGACGGACGGGGCGAACGAGGAGAGGGACCGGCCCGAGGTCCACCGCGCCGCTCTCCACGGCGCCTCTCGGTGCGAAGCGGTATTCGACGGTCTCTGCCTTGGGCCGCAGCCGGCCGGCCACTCGCATCCAACTACGCTGGTCGTCGTGCATCATCGCGAACCCGTTTGATACAGTGGCGCCGTGCGCGGTGCGCGTCTTCTCTTCGCCTTCGTGATCCTCTGTGCCCTCGGCGGCTGCGAAAGCGCCGAGCTGCTGCGGGATCGCTCCGCGTCCACGTTCGAGGAAGAAGACCCGAATTCACGCGCGCTCGCCGGCCGCGTGTTTGCCGGGACGGAGACGGTTCCCGGCGCCGTCGTGCGTATCGACGTCGCGCGAGAGTACCAAGCCGACGTGACGTTCGCCGAGCGCGTCGCGCCGAGCTTCACGACGTCGACGGACCTGACCGGCATCTACCGCTTCGACCGGGCCCCGTTCCGCTACGACCTCGCCGTCGTCCGTGAGCGCGACGTGCTCGTCTATTCCGCGCTGGGCGTGCGGTTCATGGAGCCGTCCGTCTCGGCGGAGGGGACGATCCAGGCGTGGAGCGGGCGCGTCGACGTCGTCACGCGTCCCGCGCTGACGCCGGGCAATGCCGTCGCTCTCTTCGTCAGTGGTCCTGACGCGGTGGGCGTCACGAACGACGAGAGCGGCGGGCGTTTCGTGACGTTCCGCAAGTTCACGAGCGTCGTGACCGTGCACGCGGTCGAGTACGTCGCGCGTGAAGGCCTCGGCGCCGCGGTTCGTGAGGGACGCACGGACGTCCGCCTCTCCGCGGGCGGAGCGGCGGCAACGGCCATCGATCTCATCCCGGTCACGCGGACGACCGACGTCGTGGTCGATGCGACGCCTCCGCCCGGCTTCGCGTTCGCAGGACCCATCGAGGTGGTCATGGACCTCGGGCTCCGCACGAGCGCCGAACCGGTCGCGCGCATCGCCGCCGGTACCTCGCTCAAGATCGCCGCGGTGCCCGGCGCGCGATACGCCGCGCGCGTACGGGCGCATGCCGGGGCGGCGGTCTCCGACTCGGGGCTCTTCTTCTTCGATCCGTTCCAGACCAAGGTGACCATCCCGCTGCCGACACCCGCGACACGCGTCGTCCCGATCGACGATGGCGTGAGTGGGCCGCCGGTCGCCGAAACCGCCGTCGGGCAGACGCCCGCCGTCGGCGCCGTCGGCCGCGGGGTCCACGAGCACGTGCTCGCACCGGCCGGAGGCGAAGGGCCCACGCTGCGCATCGTGACCGGCGAGGGCCCCGTCGCCGTTCCCGACGTGACGCGCTACGGAATGCCCCGCCTCACCGGGCGCTACACGTGGACCGTGCAGCGCTTCCCGGACCTACGCGTCCCCGACGCTCTCTCCGGACGCGATGCTCGTGTCGCTCCTCAGAGCGCGACGACCTCGCCGCGTATCATCGTCTTCCCGTGACGCCCTCACGCGTGAGGACGCCCGCGCTTCGCGGCCGCCGTCGCGCGAGCGCGCGCTTTCCCACTGCTGCCGCGACTCGCGGTGCCGAACGAGACGAGTGACGCGGCGCGCGCGAGGTCCGACTCGAACTGCGCTTTCGCCTCCGCATAGGCGGCCTCGTCGCTCATCATCCGGAGGAGCGCCGAGGGGTGGTAGGTCGCGAGGAGCTTCTTCGCGCCCCACGGCGTCGCATCGAACAGCTCGCCGCGGCTCTGCGTGATCTTGAATGTGCGGCCCATGAACGCCTGCGCCGCCGTCGCGCCCAGGCACACGATGACCTCGGGCTTCACGAGCGAGAGCTCCGCTTCGAGCCAGCCATGGCACGCGTGCACCTCCATGGCGTTCGGCTTCTGGTGGAGGCGCCGCTTGCCGCGAGGCTCCCACTTGAAGTGCTTCACCGCGTTGGTCAGGTAGACCTGGTCGCGAGGGATGCCCGTCTCCTCGAGCGCGGCGTCGAGCACACGACCGGCAGGGCCCACGAAGGGATGCCCCTGCAAATCTTCCTGATCGCCGGGCTGCTCGCCGACGAGGACGAGAGGTGCGGTGACGGGCCCCTCGCCGAAGACCGTCTGCGTGGCGTTCTTGTACAGGTGACACGCCTCGCAACCCCTCGCTGCGCGCGCGAGCGCAAAGTGGTCGGCGTGGGCGGGCACATAGGAGAGGGAGGGGGAAACCTTCTTGTTCTGCATCGCGAGCGTCCGTGCGGAAGCCGTTCTCGTCAGTTCGCGCACGCCGGCGACTTCGGGCATCGACTCGTGGAAGCGCGGCGGCACATGCCGCTCGAAGAGCGCAAGGTTCGTGCGAGCCGGATTGAACACGGATGCGTAATACACGCGGAAGAGCTCCTCGAGCTCGTCGCCGCCCGGTGCCGCATCGCGCGCCGCTCCGCCCTCGATGCGGAGCTCCGATCCGCTCCACACCGCGGTGCGCTCCGGCGTCAGGATGACCCAGCGCATGTTCCGGTAGCGGCGCGCGAAGTGCGGCGCAGCCAGCGCGACGATGTCGTAGTCCGGCTCGTACCACGCGACGAAAGACTCGGGCGCGTCGGGACCCTCGGGCGCGACGCGACGGAAGCGGAGGAACGCGTGCATGCGATGCTCGTCGCGCTTCACCGCGTGGACGAGGTTCGTGAGGCGCGCGACGTCGGGATCGGTAGTGACCTCGAGCAGCTCGGGCTCGCCGTGCGTGAGCCGGAAGAGCACGCGGTAGAGGAGCGCCCAGCGGGAGCCATCGCGATGCAGAGCGGCGAGCGATGCCTTCTCGACGAAGCCGCGCGGGACGTTCTTCGCAGGAGGGGCGCCGTGCTCCGGCGAGCGCGCGCTCTCCGCCGACGGCGCGGCGCCGAACAGAAACGTCTGTCCGGAGCCGTCGTCCCAGGTGATCTCCTCGGGACGCACGCCGAGCGCCACCAGCTCGCGCGCTTTCCGCCGGAACGAGTCGAACTCGCGCTCGATGCGCACGTGCCTCATCATCAGAGCTCGCCGGACGTCGCGTTCGTGCGCGCCTCGAACAGGTTGAGCTGCTGCGCCGGCTTCACGCGCGTGCGGAGGTCGACGGCGTCCAGCGTCCGCGCCTCGCCCGCACCATCTGCCGTGACGAGGAACGGCGCCGCGCGCCGTAGAGGCACGCGGAGGCGCGCGAGATCGGCGACCCGCAGCGCGCGATGACGGCGAGCACGCAAGATGCGGTTCACGTTCCGCACACCGAGACCGGGGATCCGCAGCAACATCTCGCGCGGAGCGGTGTTCACGTCGACCGGAAAGCGCTCGCGATGACGGAGCGCCCACGCGAGCTTCGGATCGACGTCGAGCTCGAGATTCGCCTGCGCGTCGTCGAACAGCTCTCCGAGCGTGAAGCCATACTGGCGCACGAGCCAATCGGCCTCGTAGAGGCGATGCTCGCGAACGAGCGGGGGAGGGGTGCTCGGGAGCCAACGATCGGCGTGCACGATCGGGCTGTACGCGGCGTAGTACACGCGGCGGAGACCGTAGCCGCGGTAGAGACGATCCGAGGTCTCGAGGATCGTACGGTCCGTCGTCGGCGTCGCGCCGATCACCATCTGGGTGGTCTGCCCCGCAGGCGCCCAGCGCGCGCTCGCGTCACCATCGAGCAGGTCGTGCGCGGCGACGTCGAGGCGCTCCTTCACGTCGCGCATCACCTGCTCGATCGCGCTCACGTTCTTCTCGGGCGCGAGCGCGGCGAGGTCGTCCGCCGTCGGCAGCTCCGCGTTCACGCTGAGCCGGTCCGCGTGGCGCCCCGCTTCGTCGAGCAGCGTCTGGGAGACGCCCGGCGGCGCCTTGAGGTGGATGTAGCCGCCGAACGCGTGCTCTTCGCGGAGAGTCTTCGCGACGCGAACGAGCTCCTGCATCGTGTGATCGGGCGATTTGAGGACACCGGACGAGAGAAAGAGCCCCTCGATGTAGTTGCGCTTGTAGAAGTCGAGCGTGAGAGTCACGACCTCTTCCACGGTGAACCGCGCGCGCTCGACGTTGCTCGAGTTGCGGCTCTCGCAGTAGCGGCAGTCGTAGACGCAATAGTTCGTGAAGAGGATCTTGAGGAGCGACACGCACCGGCCGTCCGGCGTGTAGCTGTGGCAGATGCCGGTGCCTTCCGCGTTGCCCATGCCGCCGTCCGGCGTCTTGCGACGCGACCCGCCGCTCGCGCACGACGCATCGTGCTTTGCCGCGTTCGCGAGAACGGTGAGCTTGCGCTTCAAATCCATCCGAAGACCGTGAAGCTCTGAACGTGGGGCCCGCGCGCGCGAAAGCAAGCGCGAGAGCGTCATCCCGCCGCGTCGGCTCTGCTCGCGCTCGCCGCGGCATCCCACCGACGAAGGAGCAGCGCGGGAGCGGCGCAGAGCACGGCGCCGAGCACGAACACGACGAAGACGCCGGCGCGGTCCGCGAGGAAGCTTCCCACGTAGCTTCCGAGGCCGATCGTGATCGCGTTCGCGCTCGTCAGCATCGTGTAGTGGAGCCCGGCGTCGCGCGGCCGCGTCGCGGTCATGAGCGCGGCGAACAGCACCGTCGTGCCGAGGCCGCTGCCGAAGTGCTCGATCGCGATGGCGACCGTCGTGAAGCCGTAGGGCGCGTGGAGGCGCTCGACGGCGACGAGCGGCGCGACGACCAGCGTCTGCGCGGCGATCGCAAAGCCGAGCGCGCGCCGCTCGCCGAGTCGTTTGTAGAGCACTCCGCCCGCGGCAGCACCGGCAAGCGCCGCCGCCGTGCCGAACGTCACGATCGCGAGACCGATGCGCTCCTTCGTCCATCCGAAGTCGCTGGCGACGAGCTTCAACAGCGACGCCGTCATGTGGATCCCGAGCTTGAACGTCATCGCCATCACGAGGACGGGACGCGCCCGCGGAGCGAGCATGTGCCTCACCAGCGCACGAACGCTGGCCGGTCGCTCTGCGGGCGTCGCGCGCACTTCAGGCTCTGCACGCGCGGGCGCCGCCGCACGCGACTCCACGAACGCACCCACGCTCGCCGCGAGCACGATGGCAGCGCACGCGAGCAGCGTCGCGCGCTCGCCGAGCCGCCCCACGAAGAGGAGGAGCGCGGCGCCGCCGATGAGCATGCCGAGGCGATAGCCCGCGACCTGGGCCGTGTTCCCGTAGCCTCGCTCGGCCGGCGCGAGAACGCGCACCGCGAAAGCGTCCACGAACACGTCTTGCGTCGCCGCGAGCAGCGCGGCGAGCGCGGTGAGCGCGAACCAGACCACGGGCGCGGCGTGCAGCGGTCGCAGTGCAAACGCGGCGACGGTGGCGGTGAGACCGAGCTGGAGGCCGAGGATGATCCGGCGCGTGTGCCCGCGAAACCGCGGTGCGTCCGCCGCCTTCGCCCAGAGCACCTTCAACTGCCAGGGCAGCTGCAGCCATCCGAGCGCCGCGATGGCGCCGTAGCTGTACCCCTGCTCGCGCAGGACGACGGGCAGGTACTCGGTCGCGAACCCGAACGGGATCCCCTGCGCCACGTAGAGGAAGGCGAGGGCTGCGACGAGCGACCATCGCGGCGACCTCGCGCTCATCGGCGGCGAGCCTAGCCCAATTCGCGCGCGCCTCGCGATCGCGCTTCCCCCCTGAAATCCTCGCTCGTCGCACGCGATCACGCGCAAAGGCTTCCGGCAGACGTAAAGGCCATCTATAAGCCTGGCGATGCCTCCGGAGCGGACGCAGCAGCCCGTCCTCGTGATGCTGCACGGATTCGCGCTCGACGCGCGGATGTGGCGTCGCCAGGTCGAGGCGTTCGCCGACGACTACCGGGTCCTCACCATCGATCTGCCCGGCTTCGGTGCGCAGGCGCGCGAGCTCGGCGAGGTCGATCCTGCCGCGGAGGTCGCGCGTGCCCTCGACGTGGCGCGTGTCGACCGCGCGCACTTCCTCGGCAACTCGATCGGAGCCGCCGTCGCGGTCGACTTCGCGTTGCGCTTCCGCGACCGCGTGGCGTCGCTCTCGCTGATGGGCCCCCTGCTCCTCGGGCGCCGAACGGGGATCGAAGCGTGGTCACGTTGCGTCGCGCTCGCCGCGGAAGGCGATCGCGCGACGGCGGCGGAGATCTGGCTCGACGACGCGCTCTTCGAGGGCGTTCGTCACGACGAGGACCTCTTCGAGGAGCTCCGCCAGATCGTGCTCGACTACGGCGGCGCGCACTGGACCGGCCGGGTCACGTCGCGCTGGAGCGATCCCGACCCGGTGCCCGCGCTGCGCAGGCTCGACGTCCCCGCGCTCGTCGTCTCCGGCGAGATGGATATCCCGAGCTTCCTGCAGATGGCGGAGGCGTATGCGCGCACGTTGCCGCGTGCGCGCCGCGAGATCGTGCAGGCCGCTGGGCACCTGCCGAACCTCGAGTGCCCCGACGCGTTCGACGCGGTCCTCCGCGATTTCCTCGCGTCCTTGTGAGCTGCGCGGCGGCCCGTTCGGTGCGCCGCGAGCTCCGGGCGGCTCACTCGGGCTGACGCACGACGCGGCGGAACGACGTCGTTGCGGTGACGCTCTCCTGTTCGAAGCGGCCGTCGCGGTCCTTGTCCTCGCGGATGCGCTCGGCGATGCGGCCGTTGCCGACGATCGAGACGCCTTCGCCGAACTCCGCGAGCGAGACCGGCGGCGACAAGCGCGCGGCCTCTTCGACGACGCGATCGACTTTGCCGTCGTGGTTGTCGTCGTACATCGAGACGTTCGCGTCGACCACCGCGTCGATCTTGCCGTCTCCGTTCTCGTCTTCGTAGGTGACCTGACCGATCTTCAGCGTGTCGTGCTCGCAGCGTTCGCGGCGCATGACCTCCGCGCCCGTCTCGTCGACGAAGCGGCGCACGAGGCACTTCTTGCCGTTCGCGCCGAGGTTCGCGAGCGGTTCGCTCGCGGTGAGCGTGGCGGCGCGCTCCTCGAACATCGCCTCGAGCTCCTGGCCGATCCCGCGGCCATCGGGCACCGCGACGGGCGCGGGCAGCTGTCGATCGAGGCGGGTCGTGAGCTGCGTGACCTCGCGCGCGGCGGGCGGCGCTTCTTCTTCCGGCTCGCCTCCGCAGGCGAGAGCGAACGAACCGAGGACGAGCGCGACACCGACCATCGACAGCTTCATGCGAAGACCTCCCGGGCGTGAGCCGGCGGTGGCGACTGCGAAACGCATACCGTCGCACCCGAACCGACCTTCCGAGGGCGCGACTACGCAAAAAGCCCGGGAAAGTGCTGGCCGCCGCACGCGCTGCGCGGTAACGACGATCGCTAAGCCCGCGGATCGTGGCCCGCACCTGAGGCTGACGCCCCGCAGCACCGCCAGCGGCGCGGCGGCCGCCCGAGGGCCGCGCGCGGCGCGCGATCACCGCCCGAGCCGGACGCGCGAAAGGCCGGCGCCGAGGCTCGCGCAAGGAGATTCCGCCAAATCCGCTTGCGGAGTGCGCGAATCTGCGTAAAGTACGCGCTCCCTCGGCCCCGGAAGGTGCCTCTGGGCGCTTGGAAACCCAAGCGTTTCGCTAGCGTGCGTAGGTGACGAGGCTGCCGTAACGGCCCTCGGAGCGATTCCCGCAGACTCCTGCAGGTCTCCCCGACGGTACGACGGAGTCTCGAAACAGCCGGTGAAAGCTTCTCCGGCGGAAGGTCTGTCAATCCCATGGTGTCGAAGGCGATCGCTCGCTTCGCGCGGATCAGCCCGCGCAAGGCTCGTGTCGTGGTGGACCTCGTTCGCGGCCGTCAGGCCGGCGAGGCTCTCCAGCTCCTCGAGTTCACGACCAAGGCCGGAGCCCCGGTCCTCAAGAAGCTCATCGAGAGCGCGGTCGCGAACGCCCGGACGACGAGCCCCGGCGTCGACCTCGATGCCCTGTTCGTTCAGACCGCCTTCGTCGACAAGGCCCCGAACAAGCACATGCGCCGCTGGCGCCCGCGCGCGATGGGTCGCGCGACGCGCATCCAGAAGGGCATGAGCCACATCACGATCCACCTCGGAACGCGCGAGTAGGACAAGACACATGGGTCAGAAAGTTCATCCGTACGGCTTCCGCCTCGGCGTCATCAAGACGTGGAACTCGAAGTGGTTCGAGGACAAGAGCTACGCCAAGTGGCTTCACGAAGACATGCGCATCAAGCGCGCCGTGAAGGAGTACCTCATGAACGCGAACATCGCGTCCGTTGAGGTCGAGCGCGCTGCGAACAAGGCGAAGGTCATCGTCTTCACCGCGCGCCCCGGCATGGTCATCGGCAAGGGCGGCAAGGGCATCGAGACCCTGAAGACCGGCAACCTCAAGACGGCGGCGAAGGGCGAGACGCTCTTCCCGGGCGTCCAGTCCTTCACGGACAACGAGGTCTTCATCGACGTGCAGGAGATCCGCAAGGCGGAGACCAGCGCGCAGCTCGTGGCCGAGAACGTCGCGATGCAGCTCGAGCGCCGCGTCGCCTTCCGTCGCGCGATGAAGAAGGCCCTCTCCACGGCGATGAAGTTCGGCGCCAAGGGCATCCGCATCCGTTGCTCCGGCCGCCTCGGCGGCAGCGAGATGAGCCGCGTCGAGACGTACCGCGAAGGCCGCGTCCCGCTCCACACCCTCCGCGCCGACATCGAGTTCGGCCAGGCCGAGGCTCGTACGAAGTACGGCATCATCGGCGTCAAGTGCTGGGTCTTCAAGGGTGAGGTCCTCGCCCGTCGTCAGCGTCGCCCGCAGATCGCCGGCGCCTGAGAAGAGCCCGTTTCAAGTCTCCTTTAGGAAGAAGCCATGCTCTCCCCCAAGCGAACCAAGTTCCGCAAGATGCAGAAGGGCAACAACAAGGGCACCGCGTACCGCGGGTCCGACGTGTCCTTCGGTGATTTCGGCATGCAGGCCGTCGAGCCGGGGCGCCTCACGGCGCGCCAGATCGAGGCCGCACGTATGGCGATCACCCGCCACGTGAAGCGCGCCGGCAAGCTCTGGATCCGCGTGTTCCCGCACCGCCCGGTGTCGAAGAAGCCCCTCGAAGTTCGAATGGGCGGAGGCAAGGGCGGCGTCGAGGAATGGGCCGCCGACATCCTGCCCGGCCGCGTGATGTACGAGATCTCGGGCATCGACGAGAAGACCGCGCGTGAGGCGTTCCGCCTTGCCGGTCACAAGATCCCGATCGGCTACAAGTTCCTCGTTCGCGGGGTCATCGAGGCGCCGACGCTGGCGGCCTCCAAGGGAAGGGTGCGCTGAACATGAAGGCCAAGGACCTGCGTGAGCGCAGCGCGGAGGACCTCCGCGAGCTCGAGAAGAGCCTCGCGAAGGACGTGTTCCAGGCGCGGTTCAAGAACTTCACGAACCGCCTCGACGACACGAGCGCGATCAAGAAGACGAAGCGCGATCTCGCGCGCGTGAAGACCCTGCTCCGCCAGCAGGATCTCAACGCCCAGACGAGCGCCGCGACCCAGACCACCACGACGAACGAGGCGAAGTAGCCATGGCAGCTGCAGAGAACACGCCCGCGGCGGGCACCGCCGAGAAGGCGCACGGCTTCCGCCGCAAGATGGTCGGCAAGGTCGTGAAGGACAAGATGAACAAGACCGTGGTCGTCGAGTGCGTCTCGGCGCGCCGCGATCCGCTCTACGGCAAGTACGTCCGTAGCCGCGCCCGTTTCAAGGCTCACGACGAGACCAACCAGTACAAGGTCGGCGACGAAGTGGAGATCCAGGAGCACCGCCCGATCTCGCGCGACAAGCGCTTCATCGTGGTGCGCCTCGTGAAGAAGTTCGTGGAGGAGTGAAGCGATGATCCAGATGCGAACCACGCTGGAGGTCGCAGACAACTCCGGCGCAAAGCGAGTGCAGTGCATCAAGGTCCTCGGCGGGTCGCGGCGTCGTTACGCCCGCCTCGGCGACGTGATCGTCGTCTCCATCAAAGAGGCGCTCCCGGGCACGAAGGTGAAGAAGGGCGACACCGCGAAGGCCGTCGTCGTTCGTACGAAGAAGGACACGTCGCGCCCCGACGGCAGCTCGATCCGCTTCGACGAGAACAGCGCCGTGCTCATCAACGCGCAGCTCGAGCCGGTCGGCACCCGTATCTTCGGACCGGTTGCTCGTGAGCTCCGCGGCAAGAAGTTCATGAAGATCATCTCCCTCGCACCCGAGGTGCTGTGATGGCCGCGCAGAGGCTCCAGAAGGGCGACCTCGTCGTCGTCATCTCCGGCAAGGACAAGGGCAAAAAGGGCAAGGTCATGCGCCTCTTCAAGGAAGAGGACAAGGTGATCGTCGAGGGCGTGAACCTCGTGAAGCGCCACATGCGCCCGAACCCGCGCATGCAGCAGGGCGGCATCCTCGAGCGCGAGCAGCCGATGCACGCGTCGAAGGTGATGCTCGTCGACCCGTCGACCGGCAAGGGCACGCGCATCCGCGTCAAGACCGACGACAAGGGCCTGAAGACCCGCGTCGCCGTCAAGAGCGGCGAAGAGATCCCGTCCCCGCGCAAGGCCGCGGCGGCTTCCTGAGGGCTTGAGTCATGGCTGACGAGAAGACCGAGAAGAAGGAAAAGAAGGCCCGCCCGGAAGGCGCTGGCGCCAAGAAGGACCGCCGTGGTGAGGGCAAGGGCAAGGCGGAAGCTGCGCCGCGCGCCGTCTCCAACACCGAAGCGGTCGCTCCGCGGTTCGCCGCGAAGTACACGAAGGATGCGGTCCCCGCGCTCGTGAAGCAGTTCGGCTACACGAACCCGATGCAGGTGCCGCGCCTCGAGAAGATCGTCATCAACATGGGCCTCGGCGCCGCGGTGACGAACCCGAAGATCATCGACAGCGCCGTCGAAGAGCTTCGCGCGATCACCGGCCAGAAGCCCGTCGTCACGCGCAGCCGCAAGGCCATCGCAAGCTTCAAGCTGCGCGCCGGTCTCCCCATCGGCGCGATGGTGACGCTCCGCAAGGCCCGCATGTGGGAGTTCCTCGATCGCTTCGTCTCGCTCGCGCTCCCGCGCATGCGTGACTTCCGCGGCGTCTCGCGCAAGGCGTTCGACGGCAAGGGGAACTACACGCTCGGTCTCAAGGAGCAGATCATCTTCCCCGAGATCGACTACGACCGCATCGACGTCATCAAGGGGCTCAACGTCTCCTTCGTGACGACGGCGAAGACGGACGAGGAGGGGCGCGCGCTCCTCCAGCAGATGGGCATGCCCTTCCGGGCTGCGTGACCCGGTAGAAGAAGGAAGAACGACGATGGCCCGTGCCTGTCAGTTTGCGAAGCTCAATCGCGCTCCGAAGTTCGAGGTGCGCCACCGCAACCGTTGCAAGGTCTGCGGACGCGCGCGCGCGTACTACCGGAAGTTCGAGCTGTGCCGCGTTTGCCTGCGGCTCTACTCCCTCCGCGGCGAAATCCCCGGTGTGATCAAGGCGAGCTGGTGATCCCATGATGAGCGATCCGATCTCCGACATGCTTGCGCGCATCCGCAACGGTGCGCTGGCCCGCCACGACCGCGTGGAGATGCCCCATTCCACGCTGAAGCAAAGCATCGCGAACGTCCTCAAGCAGGAGGGCTACCTCGATGACGTGCGCGAGAGCGACGGCGAGGGTCCCAAGACCCTGACGCTCGTTCTCCGTTACGGCCGCGAGAAGTCCGCCGCCATCGACGGCGTCCGCCGCGTCTCGGCCCCCGGCCGTCGCGTCTACGTCCGCCACGACCGCATCCCGCGCGTCCGTAGCGGCATGGGTATCAGCATTCTGTCGACCTCGCGCGGCGTCATGACGGATCGTCAGGCGCGTGAGCAGAAGGTCGGCGGCGAGCTCCTCTGCGAGGTCTGGTGATGAGCGCGCAATCCACCGAGAATACGGCCGGGCCCGTCAGCATGCGGGCCGACCAGATGAAGCAGTCGCGCGTCGGCAAGCGCGGCGGCGCGCTCCCGAAGGGCGTCACCCTCACCGTCGCGAACGGCAACATCGAGGTCAAAGGGCCGAAGGGCTCCCTCTCGAAGCCGCTCACGCCGAACGTGAAGGTGAAGATCGAGAACAACGAAGTGCTCGTCGTCCCGACCGTCGAAGGTCGCGATGGCGCGCGCTTCCAGGGCCTCGCCCGCTCGATCATCAACGGCATGGTCCAGGGCGCAGGCGCTGGCTACACGAAGACGCTGCAGCTCGTCGGCACCGGTTACCGCGCCGAGGTGAAGGGCAAGATCCTGAACCTCTCGCTCGGCTTCTCGCACCCCGTGAACTTTCCGATCCCGGAAGGCGTGAAGGTCGAGATCCCCGGCGACTCGAAGGGCACCATCATCATCCTGACGGGCGCCGACAAGGAGACGATGGGGCAGACGGCTGCGAAGATCCGCGGCTTCCGTCCGCCGGAGCCTTACGGCGGCAAGGGCGTTCGTTATCAGGGCGAGAAGGTCCGCGAGAAGGCGGGCAAGGCCGCGAAGGGCGGTAAGTAGTCATGGGACTCCAGATCAAAGGTCGCGAGAAGCGCAAGCTCCGCATCCGTGGCAAGGTCTCCGGCACGCCGGAGCGTCCGCGCCTCACGGTCTTCCGCTCGAACAAGCACATGTACGCGCAGGTCATCGACGACGTGGCGGGCTCGACGCTCGCTCACGCCTCGACCCTGTCGAAGGACGTGAAGCCCCAGGCCGACGAGGCCAACAAGGCCGGCGCAGCCGAGAAGGTCGGCGAAGCGATCGCGAAGCAGCTCATCGCCAAGGGCGTCACGAAGGTCGTCTTCGATCGCAATGGCTACATGTACCACGGGCGCGTGAAGGCCCTTGCCGATGCCGCCCGCAAGGCCGGCCTCGATTTCTGATTCGACCCGAGAAGGAATTCTAAGTCATGGCGATCGAGCAGATTGACGAGGACAAGCTCAAGGAGCGCATCATCCACATCAACCGCGTCGCGAAGGTCGTGAAGGGCGGACGCCGCTTCTCCTTCGCAGCGCTGGTGGTGGTGGGCGACGAGAGCGGCCACGTGGGCGTCGGTCTCGGCAAGGCCAACGAGGTCCCCGAGGCGATCCGCAAGGGTAACGATCAGGCGCGCAAGAACATCTTCAAGGTCCCGCTCGACGGCGTGACCGTTCCGCACGAGGCCCATGGGCACTTCGGCGCGGGTCGCGTGTTCCTCCGCCCTGCGTCGCAGGGAACGGGCGTCATCGCCGGCGGCGCGGTTCGCGCCGTCGTCGAGTCGGCCGGCATCCACGACATCCTCACGAAGTGCATCGGCAGCGCGAACCCGCACAACGTGGTCCACGCGACGATCAATGCGCTGAAGCAGCTCCGCAACCTCGATCAGGTTGCCCAGAAGCGGCGGAAGCAAACGTCCGACCTGATTGCTGACACCGGCAAGAAGAAGAAGGCCGCGAAGGCCGAGGCGACGTCATGAAGGCCAAGCTCCGTGTGAAGCAGATCCGTAGCTGCATCGGTGTCGAGCACCGCATGCGCGAGAACCTGAAGGGCCTCGGCCTCGGCCGCATCGGCAAGGTCGTCGTCGTCGCGAACACGCCGTCGTTCCGCGGCGCCGTGAAGCGCGTCCTTCACCTCGTGACGGTCGAAGAGGTGGACAATGGCTGACACGCTGAGCAAGCTCGCGAAGCCCGAAGGGGCGACGCGCGACAAGATCCGCAAAGGTCGTGGTGTGGGCTCCGGCCTCGGCAAGACCGCGGGTCGCGGTCAGAAGGGCCAGTTCGCCCGCCGCGGTACGTTCAAGCCGAACTTCGAGGGCGGCCAGACCCCGCTCGCGCGTCGTCTCCCGAAGCGTGGCTTCACGAACATCTTCGCGGCGAAGGTCGCCGAGGTGAACGTCAGCCAGCTCGAGGCGTTCGACGCCGGCGCGAAGGTCGACGAAGCGGCGCTCCGCGAGCGCGGCATCATCAAGGGCAAGGCCGACCGCATCAAAATCCTCGGCAAGGGTGATCTCACGAAGGCGGTCACGGTGACGGCCCACTCCTTCTCCAAGAGCGCGCAGGAGAAGATCGCCAAGGCCGGCGGCAAGGTCGTCCTCGTCGCCGCCGCGCAGGCTGCTGCGCAGCGCGCGGAATGACCCGAGCGAGCGAGACCCGAGCATGAGCGTCCTCGCCGGCTTCTCGAACATCAACAAGGTGCCGGAGCTCCGGCGCCGTGTGATCTTCACGCTGGCGATGCTCGCCGTCTATCGCATCGGCGCGTTCGTCACCATCCCCGGTGTCGACCGCAACGTCATGCGGGCGGTCATGAACAAGCAGGGCGGCGGTCTGCTCGGCTTCTTCAACATGTTCTCGGGCGGGGCGCTGTCGAACCTCTCGATCTTCGCCCTCGGCATCATGCCGTACGTCAGCGCGAGCATCGTGCTCCAGCTGCTGACGATGGTCTTCAAGCCCCTCGACGAGCTCCGCAAGGAAGGCGAGCAGGGCACCCGGAAGATCAACCAGTACACGCGCTACGGCACCATCGCGCTGTCGCTCTTCCAGAGCTTCGGGATCGCGATGCAGCTCGAAGCGTTGAACAACGCCGACTTCGCGGGTGGCGCGACGGGCGATGTCGTGACGCATGCCGGCTGGGGCTTCCGCCTCATGGCGATGATCACGCTCACGACCGGCACCGCCTTCATCATGTGGGTCGGCGAGCAGATCACCGAGCGCGGGATCGGCAACGGCATCTCGCTCATCATCTTCGCCGGCATCGTCACCGACATCCCGGGCGGCGTCTTCAGCTACTTCCAGACGCACAAGGGCTCGATCCAGCCGCTGAACCTGTTCGCGGTCGTCGCGATCGTCGTCGGCATGGTCGCCACGATCGTGTTCTTCGAGCGCGGTCAGCGCCGCATCCCGATCTACTACGCGCGCCGCACCGTCGGCCGCCGCGTGTACGGCGGGCAGACGGCGCACCTGCCGCTCAAGGTCAACACGGCCGGCACCATCCCCCCGATCTTCGCGTCTTCGCTGCTCACGTTCCCGGCCACGCTCGCAGGCATGCACGTGCCCGGCATGGCGCAGCTCCAGGCGAGTCTCGAGCGCGGCGACTGGCTGTTCAACGTCTTCTACGTCGTCCTGATCGTCTTCTTCTGCTTCTTCTACACGGCGGTCACCTTCCAGGCGGTCGACGTGGCCGACAACCTGAAGAAGCAGCAGGCGTTCATCCCGAGCATCCGCCAGGGCAAGCAGACGGCGGAATACATCGACAAGGTGCTGACGCGCATCACGCTCGGAGGCGCGTTCTACGTCGCTGCCGTGTGCGTGATCCCGACGGTCATCAGCGAGTACTTCAAGGTGCCGCTGCGCTGGGGCGGCACGTCGATCATGATCGTGGTGGGCGTCGCGCTCGACACGGTCTCGCAGATCGAAGCGCACCTCATCACGCGCAACTACGAGGGGCTCTCGGGGGGCGGCGGACGCGCGACGCGCATCCGCGGAAGGAGAGACGTCTGATGCGACTCGTCTTCGTCGGTCCGCCGGGCGCGGGCAAGGGCACGCAGGCGAAGCTGATCTGCCAGAAGTGGCAGATCCCGCAGATCTCGACGGGCGACATGCTCCGCGAGGCCAAGGCGAACGGCACGCTGCCGGAAGAGCTCGTAAAGAAGATGGCTTCCGGAGGCTTGGTCCCCGACGAGGTCGTCATCGATCTCATCCGGAACCGCACGGTGAAGGACGACGCGAAGAACGGCTTCCTCCTCGACGGCTTTCCGCGAACGGTTCCCCAGGCCGAAGCGCTCGACCGACTCCTCGAGTCGGCGGGCGCGGTGCTCGACGCGGTCGTCGCGCTCGAGGTTCCGAAAGAGCTCCTGATGGAGCGTGCGTGCCTCCGGCGAACGGATAAACGCACTGGACAGATTTATCACTTGAAGTATAAGCCTCCGCCCCCGGATGCCGATCTCGAGCACCGGGCCGACGATCAGGAAGAAACGGTCCGAAACCGCATCGACGTCTACGAGAAGATGACGGCGGACCTGCTCCCCTTCTACGAGAAGACGGGGCGTCTCACCCGGATCGACGGCGTCGGCGACGTCGACGAAGTCACGAAGCGCGTCGTCTCCGCACTGGAGACTGCCGAGAAGAAGAAGAAGTAGGGAGAGAAGGCTGACTTGATGAGTGAGCGGCGTGAGCGGAAAGAGCCCAAGGGCGACAAGCTCGAGTTCGACGGCGTCGTCCAAGAGGCGCTGCCGAACGCGATGTTTCGCGTCAAATGCGATAACGGGCTCGTCGTGCTCGCCACCATCAGCGGACGGATGAGGCAGTTCTACATCCGTATTCTCCCTGGCGACCGCGTGACCGTCGAAGTCAGCCCCTACGATCCTAGCCGCGGCCGCATCACCTACCGGCACAAGTAAGCCGACCCGAAGTACGCGTCTACGCGAACAGAGAGAGCGCCATGAAGGTCCGTCCGTCCGTGAAGAAGATCTGCGAGAAGTGCAAGGTCGTCCGCCGCAAGGGGGTCGTCCGCATCATCTGTGACAACCCGCGCCACAAGCAGCGCCAGGGCTGATAGGAAAACATCATGGCTCGTATTGCAGGCGTCGACCTTCCGCGTCACAAGCACATCGCCTTTGCGCTTCCGTACCTCTACGGAATCGGCCGCACCCTCGCGCGGGAGATCTGCAAGAGGGCGAACATCCCGGAGAACAAGCGCACCGAGGAGCTCACGGAAGGTGAGATCAAGCGCATCCGCGAGCTGCTCGAGACCGAGTACCGCGTCGAGGGTGACCTCCGCCGCGAAGTGCAGATGAACATCAAGCGCCTGATGGACCTCGGCTGCTACCGTGGTCTCCGTCACCGCCGCGGCCTGCCGGTGAACGGTCAGCGCACGCACACGAACGCGCGCACCCGCAAGGGACCGCGCAAGGGCGTCCTCTCGCGCGGCGGCCCGCGCAAGCCGTCCTGAGAAGGCCCTCGGCACGTAGCGGTTCCAACGAGTCCCACGACTCGCAGCGATAGAGATCTGGAGTAAGTCATGGCGAGCACGAAGACGTCGGCAGCAGCGGGAGCGCCCGGAACGAAGGGCAAGCCGACCAAGAAGAAGGTGAAGAAGAACGTCGCGACGGGCATTGCCCACATCCAGTCGACGTTCAACAACACCGTCGTCACGATCACGGACATCAACGGCAACGCCGTTGCGTGGTCGAGCGCCGGCTCGCGCGGCTTCAAGGGCTCGCGTAAGTCGACGCCGTTCGCCGCTCAGCTCGCGGCCGAAGAGGCCGCGCGCAAGGCGATGGAGCACGGGATGCGCTCGGTCGCGATCTTCGTGAAGGGCCCCGGCGCCGGTCGCGAGAGCGCCCTCCGCGCCCTGCAGACCGCGGGCTTCAAGGTCACGCTGATCCGCGACGTCACGCCGGTCCCGCACAACGGCTGCCGTCCCCCGAAGCGCCGCCGCGTCTGACGACGCGAGGGCGTGAGTGGCGCGCGAAGCGCCGCCGCGTCTGACGCGAATCCAGCGCACACACGGACGCCGGTCTCCCGAGAGGGAGGTCCGGCGTTCCGCCATTTTGTTCGCGCGGCTGTCGCGGGGAGCTTGCCGGGGCTGCCGCGGGTGACGGACGATTCGAAGCTCGGACTCTTCTTCCCGGAGGACGGCTTTGCGAAGGTTCATCGTCTCGGCGGTCGTCGCGTGCTCGGTCGCTCTCGTGGTCGCCTGTGGCTCGGACGAAGGCGAGAGCGTCTTCCGCGTCGACGCCGGCGGTCTCCCCGGCGACGACGGCGGGTCGCTTCCCCCGCCCGGCTTCGAGAACGACGCGGCGCCCGGCGCGTGCGCGTCGAACGTGCTCTGCGGACCCGCGGCCACGTGCTGCGCAGTCGGCGAGGAATGCGTGGAAGGTGCATGTGCCGCGGCGTGCCCTTCCGGCGTGCGTTGCGGCGCGACGTGCTGCGCCGGCGGACAGGTCTGTCTCGCGCAGGCGTGCGTGGCGCCGGGCAAGACGTGCGCAGACTCGTTCGACTGCGAGGACGCGGAGTTCTGCGAACCGACGCTCGGCAAGTGCCTCCCGCAGCCACCCGCCGGCGCGAACGCGTGCGAGTACAAGCCGCCGGTCTTGCCGCTGGCGCCGAAGGTCGAGTGGTCTTGGACGAGCTCGACGATCCATCCCGAGTTCAACCAGGTCATCAACACGCCGATCGTGATCGACCTCGATGGCGACAAGATTCCGGAGGTCGTGATCGTCACGAGCAAAGGCGCCGCGACGGCCGACAGCGACTTCGGCGCGGACGACCCCGCGTTCCTCCGCGTGCTCGACGGCAAGACGGGCCTCGAGAAGTGGGCCGCGAACGTCGACGCGTACAAAGACGGCACGGGCGGCGGCGCAGACAATCGGGTGAACCCGCGCGGCACGCCCGCCGCGGGCGACATCGACGGGGACGGCACGATCGAGATCGTCGTGCCGAAGCGCGGCGGCGGGCTGCTTGCCTTCCGCGGGAATGGCTCGCTGCTCTGGACGTCCCGCCGTGCGGACGGAGTCACCGCCTACAACGGCAGCTTCGGTTCGGTGACCGTCGCGCTCGCCGATCTCGACAACGACGGCAAGGCGGAGGTCGTCGTGGGCGGCGTCGTCCTCGACCACACGGGCAAGCTCGTCACGGACACGTCGATTGGTCGGGAGACGTGGGGCGCGAACGACGCGAGCTACGGGGCGGTCAGCATCGTCGCCGACGTCGACGGCAACGCGGCGACGACCGAGCAGTACGTCGTCACCGGCAACCGCGCGATCCGGAAGAACGGCACGCTCCTCTGGGACGTCTCCGCCACGGTCCCCGACGGTTACGGCGCGATCTCGGACCTCGACAAGGACGGCGTCCCCGAGCTCGTCGTCGTCGGAGGCGGGAAGCTCCGCGTCCAGAACGCGACGACCGGTGCGCTCATCGAAGAAATCACGATGCCCGGCGCCGGCCGCGGAGGCCCGCCGACGATCGCCGACTTCGACGGCGACAAGATCATGGAGATCGCGAGCGCGAACGGAAACAAGTACAGCGTCTTCGAGTACGACAAGACGAAGACGCCCAAGCTCTCGGTGAAGTGGAGCGCGGACACCCAAGACGGCTCGTCGAACGTGACCGGCTCGAGCGTGTTCGACTTCGAGGGCGATGGGAACGCCGAGGTCGTCTACAACGACGAGTGCTACTCGCGCGTCTACCGCGGCACCGACGGGATGGTGCTCTACAGCGTGCCGAACAGCTCGGCGACCATCCACGAGATGCCGGTCCTCGTCGACGTCGACGGCGACAACAACACCGAATACGTCGTCGTCGCGAACGACCGCAATCACCTGTACGGCGGTGTCACGTGCCCGTATCCCGCCGGCACGACGCCGCGGCACGGCGTGTTCGTCTACGGCGACGCAAACGACAAGTGGGTTCGCACGCGCAAGCTCTGGAATCAGCACGCGTACCACATCACGAACGTCGCCTCCGACGGCCGCATTCCGATGGTCGAGACGCGGAGCTGGACGGCCGGAGAGAACAACGACTACCGCGTGTCGGCGCAGGGCAAGGGCGTCTACAACGCGCCCGATCTGCGCGTCGACCTCGAGATCTCCACCGCCGGCTGCCCAGCGTCGCTCGAGCTCCGCGCGCGCGTGAAGAACGCGGGCTCACTCGGCGTGCCCGCGGGCGTGAAGGTGCGGTTCCATCTCGGCGCGAACGCCGCGGGGACGCTCCTCGCCGAGAAGGTCACCACGAAAGCGCTCCTCCCCGGCGAGAGCGAGGTCGTCGCGTTCGCGCAGCCCGCGGCGGCGGGCGCGGCTTCCTACTTCGTCAGCGTCGACGGCGCGGCTGCGGGCACCGGCGCCGTCGACGAGTGCCTCGAGGACAACAACTCGGGCAGCGCCGGCGGCGTGCAGTGCCCGCAGGTCAAGTGAGCGGGCGCGCGGACGTGGTCAGGACGTCGCGAGGGGCGGCTCGCCGCCTTCGGCTTCGGCGGCGCGCTTCCCGAGCTCGTCGACAAGAGCCTGACGCGTCTCGGGACCGACGATGCCGTCGATCTTGATCGACGCGTGCGCCTGGAACTCGCGCACCGCCTTCTGCGTGTTCGGCCCGTCTTTGCCGTCGATCTTGCCGGGGTCGAATCCGAGCTTCGCGAGCGCGTTCTGCACGCCGTCGAAGTCCTCGAGGTTGATGTAACCGAACGTCTCGGAGTTGTGCTCGAAGTCACTCATCGGTCTGCCTCCGTCACTTCGCCGGCTTGATCGTGGTCTCGAGGGCATCCATGCCCTTCTGGACCGCTGCGAGGTCCGTTTCGACCTGCTTCTTCGCCTCGCTCCAGCCCTCTTCGCGATCGCCTTCCAACTTCGCCATGCTCGCACGGAGCGCGTCGCGACGCTTGTCGAGCTCGGTGGTCGCAGCGTCGCCGTTCTTCTTCGCTGCGCCGGTGAGCTTCGCGGCCTTGTCCTTCAGGTACGTGATCTTGCGATCGGCTGCGTCGACTTCCTTCTGCAGCTTCACGCGTTCGGCGGTGCGCTCCGACTTCGCCTTCTCCGCTTCGGCGGCCTTCTCCGCCTCGGCGGCCTTCAGCTTCGCGTCCTCGGCAGCCTTCGCGGACTCGGCGGCGCGCGCCTGCGCTTCTGCGGCCTCTTTGTCTTTGTTCCCGCAGGCCGCGAGGGCGACCGCAAGAGCCGTCACCGCAAGAGCCTTGAATGCTACGCGAGCGTCGAGCGTCATCGAACGAACCTCCTCGTTCTTGCCTTAGCATCCTCGCTGGAGAGCCGTGAGCGACGGCGGTCCGCATCAAGTACGGCGTTGACCCGTTTGCACGGGACACGTGATCCTCGTGCGACGATGAAGCCTCGCGCGATCTCTCTCGGTCGTCTCACGCTCTCCGCCCTGCTGATCGCTGTGCCGCTCGTCGCGGGCTGCAGCTCCTGCAAAGACGAGCCGAAGTCGACGCGGTGGGAAGACGCCGCGGCGCAGGCGACCGCGACGGCCGCCTCGTCTGCGTCCACGGCGCCTGCCGCGTCGGTCGTGCCTGCGGGCGCGCTCAACCGCTTCTTCCCGAAAGACGGAAGCGGCGGTTACAAGCGCGTGTTCACGGCCGACAAGGAGGGCTACGCCGAGGCGAAGCTCCAGAAGGACGGCAAGGACGTCGCCACGATCTCGATCAACGACGGCCTGAAGCCGTTCGCGAAGGCGAAGTTCGACGAGGCGACGGAGAAGCTCGAAGGCTTCCCGATCGTGAAGCTCGGCGACAATCAGACGAGCGCCCTCGTGAAGGAGCGGTTCCAGGTGAAGGTGACGAGCAGCTCGCTCGATCACGAGACGCGGAAGCAGATCCTCCAATCCTTCGACCTGAAAGGACTCGCATCGTCATGAGCACGCCCCTTCACGCCCTCGTCGAGGGACTCCCCGAGACCAGCCTCACGACGCGCGTCCTCGATGGGCTCGACATTTTCGTGCCCGGGGAGTGGCGGAACATCACGGTGTTCGAGCAGCTCGTGAAGGACGTGACGCAGGAGAGCGACGATGCGCTCATCCAGCAGGTGGGGGAGGGCGCGATCGCGCTTTTCGCCGACGAGAGCAAAGGCTACTCGCGCGCGGTCACGGTCTACCAAGGCATCGACGCGGCGGGCACCGTCGCAGGTGCTGCTGCGCTCGCGAGCATGGCGGGTCAGCGTTTCGAGATCTTCTCGTTCCTGAGCGACGTCACGCCGAAGCCGGACACGACGCAGGCCATCGACGCGGCGCTGAAGCTCGGAGGCGAGCTCGTCGCCTTCACGCTGACGAACGGGCTCCCCGGCGACAGCGTCGGTGACTTCGTCGCGGCGCTCGGCGCCTACGGCAAAGAAGAGAAGATGCGCCTCGCCGCGTGGCTCGCGCTCGATTGCGTGCTGCCGCTCGGTCCGGACTTCCTCGGCAAGGTGCTCGAAGCTCTGGACGGCCCGCTCGAGCGCCTCGAAGAGAACCGGATCTTCCGGTTCGTCGCCGAGCACCTGCCGGGCGGGCTCGCCGAGAAGCGCGACACGCTGAAGCGCAACGTCGAAGAGTCGCGCGGGCACCTCGAGGGAATGGTGTCGACGCACGGAATCACGCAGGAGGGCGTGCTCGCGCGCATTCGCGAATACGTGCAGATTGCAGACGACAAGCTCGACGTCGCGGCGGCTGCCCTCGATCTGGCGACCAACACGTTCGAGCACACGGGCATTCAGACCGTCGCTCGGCGCGTCGTCACGCGCGCATATCAGGAGCTCTGAGGCGGAGGATGCGGCGAGCCAGGCGCGCGAAATGAAGCGGCACAAATGAAAGAAGGGCGGCCGCTCTCGCGCGCCGCCCCTCTCTCATCGCGACCATCGCGGCGGCGTCGTGTCGACTTCCACCGGGAGACCGCTTGCGGTCGGACTCAGGGGATGCCGCCGATGCACTGGGCCTTGATGGGGCCCTCGAAGATGTACTTTGCACCGTCGCACTTCGTCTCCGCGGCCGTGACCGCGGCGTCGCCTCCGCATGCCGTCACGACCGAGTCGACCGCGGTCTTGCATGCGCCGCCCGCGGCGTTCGCTTTCTGCACGCACGTCTGGAACGCGTTCGGATCGTCGGGATCGCAATCCATGCAGGCTTCGAGGTAGCAGTCGCGCCACTGCTGGTAGCCCTTTCCGCACGCTTCCTTGCCACTCGCGATCGCGATGCAGCCGCCGACGTTCAGGATCGCGAGCTCGCCCGCTGCGTTCTCGACGAGCGGCGTCCACGTCGTGCCGTCGGGCCCGAAGACGCAGCTCCGGCACGTCGTGCTCGGGATGGTGTTCTTCCACGTGGACGGATCGGCGTTCCCGTCGACCGCCGCGATGAGGGCATTGAGGTCTGCCTGCGTGCACGCGCCGATCGTCTTGCTCGGCGGCTTCCACGGGAACGTCGTTGCGTCGATCGGATCCATGGAGGGGCAGGTGCCCGACGTGCCCGACGAGCCCGAGGTGCCCGACGTACCGGACGTCCCGCTCGTACCGGACGAGCCGCTCGACCCGCCGTCCTTCCGCGGCCCCGCGTCCGTGCGCGTGCCGCCGTTCGACGTGCCATCACCGAGGAGGCCGCTCGAGGCGCCGCCGTCCGTGTTGTCGATGGTGACGACGCGCGTCGTGCACGCGGTGGAGCCCGTCGCCGCGACGAGGACCGCACCGAGCGCGGGAACGAGGAACAACAGATGATTCTTCATGGGGAGCCTTTCGAGAACGGGTCGCACGGCGGCGGCGCTCAGCAAACGACGTTCCGCGTGGACGCGTGAGGGAAGACGAGAGAAGAAGGCACAGAAAGGGGGCCGGGAGCCGCGAGCCCGGGGACGCTGGAATCTCCCGTTCACGGCCGCGCTCGCTCGCGCGTTCTCACATAGCAGCTCAGCGACGGAACGCCGCTCCGTTCACGTTGCTCGGCGGCGGAAACGGCGAACGGCGAGGCGGGTGCAACATTCCAGAGCGAGCGGGTTCGCCGAGCGCGCGGTTGGACGGACGGCGGCACGGATGCGTGCAAGGCGAAGCGCTTGCAAATCGGCACGCTTCGACTAAAACCCGCATCCCCCGCTCCGGCCCCCGGCGTCTTGCCGCGGTTCGGAGCACGCCGGGATGAAGCTCCCGCGCCTCGGTACGACGACCGTACGGAGGACCGCGAGACGCGTAAACCGGTTTTCTCGGGCGCTTTCCGCGCTCGAAAAAGGAAGCTCAATGGCTCGTTACATCGGTCCTGTCTGCAAGCTTTGCCGCCGCGAAGGCATGAAGCTCTTCCTCAAGGGAGAGCGCTGCTACACGGACAAGTGCTCGGTCACCCGTCGCCCGTACCCGCCCGGCCAGCACGGCCAGGGGCGCGTGAAGCTGACGGAGTACGCCGTTCGCCTGCGTGAGAAGCAGAAGACCCGCCGCATCTACGGCGTGCTCGAGCGCCAGTTCCGCGCGTACTACTTCGATGCCACGCGCCGTAAGGGCCGCACCGGCGAGCAGATGCTCGGCCTCATCGAGAGCCGTCTCGACAACGTGGTGCACCGCCTCGGCTTCGGCTCGTCGCGCAACGAAGCGCGCCAGCTCGTGAAGCACAACCACATCCACGTCAACGGCAAGCGCGTGAACATCCCCTCGTACCTGCTCAAGGCGGGTGACAAGGTGGAGGTCCGCGAGAAGAGCCGCGGGATCAAGTCCATCGCCGCGAGCCTCGCCGCCGTCGATCGCCGCGCGCAGCTCAGCTGGCTGGACCTCAGCAAGGAGACGTTCTCCGGAACGTTCAAGGGCCTGCCGGTCCGCGAGGAGCTCAACGAGCCGCCGATCCGCGAGCAGTACATCGTCGAGTACTACAGCCGCTAATTCGCGGCTGGTTCCTGGGCCCCGCCGCCTCGGCGGGGCTCGTCACGATTGCAGCACCACGGGCAGACGACGGCGCCGACCGGAGAGCGGGTTCGAAGGCGGAGCGGGATCGTCGCGTGAACCATCAAGAGGAGAGACCGTATGAGCAACATCGTCACTCGTAATTGGCGCGACCTGATTCGTCCGCGCGGAATCCAGATCGAGCAGGAGAGCCTCACCGATTTCTACGGTCGCTTCTCGTGTGAGCCGCTCGAGCGCGGCTACGGCATCACGCTCGGCAACTCGCTGCGTCGCGTGCTCCTCTCGTCCCTGCAGGGCGCGGCCATCACGGCCGTCCGCATCGAGGGCGCGCTCCACGAGTTCACGACCATCGGCGACGTCGTCGAAGACGTCACCGACATCGTGCTGAACCTGAAGGAAGTCGTCCTCAAGGCGGCGACCGCGAAGACGTACACGGTTCGCATCGACAAGGAAGGCCCTGGCCCCGTCTACGCGAAGGACATCAACCTCACGGACGGCCTCTCGGTCCTGAACCCCGACCACCTCATCGCGACCCTCGACAAGAAGGGCCCCCTCGCGATGGAGCTGACGGTCAACGTCGGCCGCGGGTACGTCCCCGCCGAGAAGAACAAGACCCCGACGATGCCGATCGGAACGATCCCGATCGACGCGCTCTTCTCGCCCGTTCGCAAGGTGAACTACACCGTCACGAACGCCCGCGTCGGCCAGGTCACCGACTACGACAAGCTGACGCTCGAGGTCTGGACGAACGGCAGCGTGAAGCCCCAGGACGCGGTCGCCTATGCGGCGAAGATCCTGAAGGAGCAGCTCACGATCTTCATCAACTTCGAGGAGACCGAGGAGACGTCGTACGTCCAGGGCACCTCCGAAGAAGAGCCGCTGAACGAGAACCTGTTCCGCTCGGTGGACGAGCTGGAGCTCAGCGTGCGCTCGGCGAACTGCCTGCAGAACGCAAACATCACGCTGATCGGTGAGCTCGTGCAGCGCACCGAGCAGGACATGCTGAAGACGAAGAACTTCGGCCGCAAGAGCCTCAAGGAGATCAAGGAAATCCTTGCCAACATGGGTCTCTCGCTCGGCATGAAGATCGACAACTGGCCCCAGATGCTCGAGCGCTGGAAGGCCCAGCAGGCGCAGAACTAAGCCCCAGAACGCACTGCCAACCGCACCGCACGCGGGTACCTGATACGGCCCGCGGCGGGTTCTATGAGAAAGAGATAAGCCGTCATGCGTCACGCGAATGCTGGTCGTAAGTTCGACCGAAACACCTCGAGCCGCCGGGCCATGTTCCGGAACCTCACGGCCAATCTCGTGCTGAACGAGCGCATCGAGACGACCGACGCCAAGGCGAAGGAGCTCCGTCGCGTTGCCGAGCGTCTCATCACGAAGGCGCGCCGCCTCGGCGCCGTCTCGTACACGCCGTTCGAGCAGCTCTCGGACGCGGACAAGGCGAAGCGCCTCGCGGCGAAGCGCCTGATCGCGGCCTACCTCCCGCGTTGGGGCACGAAGACCCTGAAGGGCGGCGAGACGAAGAAGGTCGACCTCGTCGAGAAGGTGATGCTCGACCTCGCGAAGCGTTTCGAGGGTCGCCCGGGCGGCTACACCCGCATCGTGAAGCTCGGACCGCGTCGCGGCGACAACGCCCCGATGGCGATCATCGAGCTCGTCACCGGCGGCGCTGCGGATGCGGCCGAAGGCGGCGAAGAGAACAAGCCGGCCAAGAAGAAGGCGGCGAAGAAGCAGACCGAGGCTGCGGCCGCGGGCTGACGTACGCTTCCCACGGCGCGCCGCGAACGACGCGGGCCGTGGGTGCTCCGAGAAGAGGCGGCGGGCGCGAGCTCGTCGCCTCTCTTCGTTGGTGGCGCTTCGTGGCCGCTTCGAGCGTGCGCCGGCGCGGGTCAGGCGCGCGCGGCGCGGATCAGGCGCGCGCGGCGCGACGACCGCGTCCGACGAAGAGCACGAGGCCGAGAACGAGGAGGAGGAACGTGCCCGCAGCCGCCGCCATCATCTGCGCGCGGCTCGCACGATCTTCCGAGACGGAGGCCATGCGGTCGAGCTCGGCGCGTGCCTTGGCGTGCGTGGGGTCGAGGGCGAGCGCGCGCTTGAACGGCTCGTCGTCGTGGATGCCGCGCGCGAGGAGATCCTTGCCTTCGAGATAGGCGATCTCCGCCCGGATCTGCGGGATGCGTGGACCATCCGGCGCGAGGCGTTCCGCCTTTCGCAGCGTCGCGAGCGCCTGCACGGGATCGCTCTCCGCGATGCGCGCCGCGTGCGCGACGTAGGCGGGCACCGTCTCGCCACGCCGATCGAGCATCGGCTGTCGGGCGAGCACCTTGTCGAACGCGGCGAGCGCCTCGTCGAGCTTGCCTTCCTTCTCCTTTGCGAGGCCCTCGTCGAGGAGGCCATAGACCTCCTGGAGGCGGAGCCGGTCGTAGGCGGCGAAGAGCTCCTTCGCGACCTGCCCGACGGCCCAGCCCTCCGCCGCAGGCTTGCCGCTGACGTTGGCGTAGGCCTCGCGAAGCTTCCACACGGCGTCTTGACCGAACGCGAGCGTCGCCTCGCGCGCCGCGTTCCGAACCTGCACGCGGTCGGCGTTCACGAACGAAAGAATGACGGGCAGCGCGTCGAGATCGTGCGCCGCCGCATAGGCGTGGAGCACGTCGACGAGGACCACGTAGTCGGTCGTCTGCACGGCATCGCCCGGGATGCGCTTGCCCATCGCCTCGAGCTGCCCGTACGCCCACGTCCTCACGTCGTAAGGAGCATCCTTCTTCGTTTCGATGAGCGCGGGCAGCGCCTTGTCACCCATCTCGCGCAGCTTGGCCCCGACGTCGGCGCGGAAGACGCCGCCGTGATCACCGGCGACCTTCACGAGCTGCCGCGCGGCCGCCGTGGTCTGCGCATGGCCGAGCGCGCGCACGAGCGCCGCGATGATCAGCGCAGGCTTCGAGGCGGCGTCGAGCTTCGAGGAATCGACGAGGCGCGCGCACAGGTCGCCTTCGGACTTGCCGGCATGCTTCACGAGCGCGGAGACGGGCGGGCTCGGCACCTTGCGGAGCTCGGCGAGCTTCTTCGCGATCGCCGGGACGGCGCCGGGCCCGAGCTCGCCGACTTTCTTCGCGGCGCTGCGACGTGCGTCGGCGTCGTCGCCGGAGAGCGGCGCGAGGAGGCGTTCCAGCTCTTCGGTCGTCATCTCGGCCGTCGGCGCCGCGGCTCCCGCGGCATGCGCCGGCGCGTCGCCCACCTGCGCGGCGGGCGCGGCGGGCGCGGCGAACGCCGTTGAAGCGAGAGCCGTCGTCGCGGCGAGGGTGAGCGCCCGGAGCGCGTTCATCGATGCTTTTTCACGCATGTCGCGGCGTCGTCTCCTCGCCAAGGATACGCCCCGCGGCGGACGGCTATTCGACGATGGCGAATTCCGGGAACTCGCCCGTGTATCCGCGCCACCGGATGTCGACGTGATCCACGCGCGCGGCAGAAGGGCCGTGGTTGGCCCAGCTCGCGAGCTCCTTGATCGAGTCCTCGTCGCCCTCGGCCAGCATCTCGACGCTGCCATCGGGGCGATTACGGACCCAGCCGGTGATCCCGAGCCGACGCGCCTCGCGCTGGGTTGCCGCGCGGAAGTAGACGCCCTGGACGCGACCTCGGACGATGAGATGGATGCGCTTCTGGGCCATTTCGCCGGCCTAAGGCTCTACCGAAGCGGAGCCGCTCAGGCAAGCTTCCCGCGGCTCGGGGCGACTGACGCGCGGACCCATCGCTTGCTAGAGTGCCCCGCCTCCGATGCCTGACTCGCTCCCGTTCTTGACGCGCCTCTGGTTCGCCTGGGCGTGCTTCTTCCGCGTCCTCTTCGACGGCGTGTACGCGGCCGAGCTGAAGGCGGGCGCCGGCGCGCAAAAAGCGCTCCCTCCCGCGTCGTCCGGCGAGCCCGCGCCCGCGCCGATGCTGGCTCCCGCGCCGCCCGCGCCCGCGCCGCCCGCGCCCGCGCCGCCGCCCCCCGCACCTCCGAGCACCGACGCAGCCCTGCAGCTCCTCGCGCTCTTCCAGCGCGAAGGCCGCCTCATCGATTTCCTCGAAGAGGACGTGGCGTCGTTCCCCGATGCAGACATCGGCGCCGCCGCGCGCGTCGTTCACGCGGGGTGCCGGAAGGCTCTCCGCGAGCACGTGAAGCTCGAGCCCGTCCGCGCCGAGGAAGAGGGCGTGAAGGTGACGCTGCCCGAAGCGTTCAGCCCGGCGGAGGTGAAGCTCACCGGCAACGTGCAGGGCAAAGGCCCGTATGCCGGCACGCTCCGCCACCGCGGCTGGCGGGCCCAAGAGATTTCGCTGCCCACGGCGGTCGACGGGCACGATGCACGAATCCTCGCGCAGGCGGAGGTGGAGCTGTGAGCACGTCGCGCTACGTCGTCGGAATCGATCTGGGCACGACGCACACGGCGCTCGCCTACGCGGAGATCCCCGCCGACCCGACGCTCCCGCCTCCGCCCGTGAACGTGCTCGCGATCCCGCAGCTCGTCGCGCAAGGCACGGTCGAGGCGCGCGAGCTCCTCCCGTCGTTCTTCTACGTCGCGCACGGCAGCGAGGGCCCGCAGGCGCTTCCGTGGGACAAGGAACGCACGTACGTCGTCGGCGAGCACGCGCGGGCGCGCGGCGTCGATGCCCCGGCGCGCGTCATCACGAGCGCGAAGAGCTGGCTCTGTCATCCGGGCGTCGACCGCCGCGGCGCGATTCTGCCTGCGGGTGCGCCGGAAGACGTCGAACGCGTCAGCCCGGTCGAAGCGTCGTGGCGCTATCTCGAGCACCTCGCGGAGGCGTGGGACCACGTCGTCGCAAAGGGTGATCCCGAGCTCGCGCTCGCGAAGCAGAGCATCGTGCTCACCGTCCCCGCGTCGTTCGACGCCGCCGCGCGCGAGCTCACGACCGAGGCTGCCTACGCGGCGGGCCTCCAGGACCTCACGCTGCTCGAAGAGCCTCAGGCCGCATTCTACGCGTGGCTCGCCATGCGCGGCGATGCGTGGCGCAAAGACGTGAAGGTCGGCGACGCGGTGCTCGTCGTCGATGTCGGCGGCGGCACGACCGACTTCTCGGTGATCGCCGCGGTCGACAAGGGCGGAGAGCTCGCGCTCGAGCGCGTCGCCGTCGGTGACCACATCCTCCTCGGCGGCGACAACATGGACCTCCTGCTCGCGCACATCGTCGAGCAGAAGATGATCGCCGAAGCCGAAGAGGCCGGCCGGTCCCTCGAGCTCGATCGGTGGCAGCGCGTCGCCCTCCAGCACGCCGCGCGCGGCGCCAAGGAACGGCTCCTCGGGGATCCGAACGCGAAGAGCGCGCCCATCGCCATCGCCGGGAAGGGCTCGAAGCTCGTCGGCTCGACGCTACGCGCGGAGGTCACGCGCGACGAGGTGACGCGCGCCATCGTCGACGGGTTCTTCCCGGTCGTGGGCGCAGGAGACCGTCCGCAGGCTCGTGCGCGCGCCGCGCTCACGCAGCTCGGTCTGCCGTACGCGCAAGATCCGGCGGTGACGAAGCATCTCGCCGCGCTCCTCGCGCGGCATGCGGAAGCGCTCTCCGGTGCCGGGCAGAAGGGCAGCATGCTCCATCCCACGCGCATCCTCTTCAACGGCGGCGTCATGAAGAGTGATGTTCTTCGCGCTCGCGTCTCCGAGTGCCTCGGCGCGTGGATGCAGTCCGAAGGCGCGCCCGCCCCGCAGGTCCTCGAAGGCACGGACCTCGATCTCGCGGTCGCACGCGGCGCAGCGGCCTATGGGCTCGCACGCCTCGGTCGCGGCGTTCGCATCCGCGGCGGAACGGGACGCGCGTACTACGTCGGCATCGAAGGCGCCGTACCGGCCGTGCCCGGGCTCGAGCCGCCGGTCACCGCGCTTTGCGTCGCGCCGCTCGGAATGGAAGAGGGGACCGCCGCCGAGCTGCCCGGCCAGGAGCTCGGCGTCATCGTGGGCGAGAAGGTGCGCTTCCGCTTCTTCGGGTCCAGCGTCCGCCGCAAGGACGCGGTCGGCGCTGCGCTCGAACGTTGGAAGAAAGACGAGCTCGACGAGCTCGCGCCGATCGAGGTCTCGCTCCCGACCGAGGGCAGAGCCGAGGGCGACGTCGTGCCGGTGCGGCTCCGTTCGAGCGTCACCGAGGTCGGCACGCTCCTCCTCGAAGCGGTGCCTCTCGAACCGAAGAAGCCCGACGAGCGCTGGAAGGTGGAGCTCTCCGTCCGCTCCGAGTGACGCCCTGCCATGGCCGCGCCTCGCTTCGTCGTCGGTATCGATCTCGGAACGACGCACACCGTCGTCGCCTACGCCGAGCTCGATGCGAAGGCGGCGCGGAAGAGCCCGCCCGAGCCGCGCATCTTCGAGGTGCCCCAGCTCACCGCTTCGCGAGAGCTCGAGCCGCTCCCTCTCCTGCCGTCGTGCCTCTACGCGCCGATCGCCGGTGAGGTCGCGGGCGATCCCACGTGGGTCGCCGGTGAGCTCGCGCGCCGTCGCGGCGCGGAGGTGACCGCCCGCTTCGTGTCGTCGGCCAAGAGCTGGCTCTCGCACGGCGCCGTCGACCGGCTCGCGCCCATCCTCCCTTGGGGTCACACGGAAGACGAGACCGCGCCGAAGATCTCGCCCGTCGACGCGAGCGCCCTCGTGCTCGCTCACATCCGCGAGACGTGGGACCGCGATCTGCCGGACGCGCCGCTCGCCGACCAAGAGGTGGTGCTCACGCTGCCCGCCTCGTTCGACGAGGTGGCGCGCGAGCTCACGTTGCGCGCGGCGGAGCAGGCTGGCCTGCGGCCGTTCCTGCTCGAGGAGCCGACCGCCGCGTTCTACGCGGCCATGCGCGGCGAGCGCGCGCTGCGTGATCTCGTCTCCGAAGGCACGCGTGAGAACGAGGAGCGCATCGTCCTCGTGTGCGACGTGGGCGGCGGCACGACCGACCTCTCGCTGATGGGCGTCACCAAGGCGAGCGCGCCTCCGTGGTTCTCGGTGCGCCGAATCGCGGTCGGCCGTCACATCCTCCTCGGCGGCGACAACATGGACCTCGCGCTCGCCCACCTCGCCGAGCCGCGGATCGTGCACGGCGGCGCGACGCGTCTCGCGCCGGCGGAGCTCGCGCAGCTCGTTCTCTCGTGTCGCGAGGCCAAGGAGCGCGTCCTCGGTACGGACCGCGCAGAAGAGGTGCGGGTGACCGTGCTCGGTCGCGGCTCACGGCTCATTGGCGGCGCGCGCGGCACGACGCTGAAGCGCGAAGAGGTCGAGCGCGTCGTCCTCGGCGGCTTCTTTCCCGAGGTGCACGACGACGGTGTCGCCGAACGGCGACGCGGCGGCATCGTCGCCTTCGGGCTGCCTTACGAACGAGACCCGGCCATCACCCGGCACGTCCGGCAGTTCCTCGGCCGGCATGCCGGTGAGCTTCCGCGCGGCGGCCCGGACGCGCTGCTGCTCAACGGCGGCGTCTTCAATGCGCGGCCAATCGTCGATGCGCTCGTCGGCGCCGTCGCGAGCATGGGCGGCGCTTCCGCTTCGGCGCCGCGCGTTCTGCCGGGGACCGATCCCGACCTCGCGGTGGCTCGTGGCGCCGTGCTCTATGGTTTCGCCCGGCGCGGCGTAGGCATTCGCATCGAGAGTGGGGCCTCGCACGGCTACTACGTCGCCGTTGCGCCAGAACGACCGTTTGATGCGATGCGTGGCGTATGCATCCTTCCGCGCGGCGCGAAGGAAGGCGTCCGCTACGAAGCCGGGCGTACGTTCGACCTGGTGGTCGGCCGGAGCGTTCGCTTCGAGCTCTTCGCGTCCGATGTCGCCCGCGACGAAGCGGGCGCGGTCGTGCCTCTCCCGGAGAGCGCGACGAGCACCGCCGCTTCGGAAGAGGGCAGCGGGGAAGAAAGCCCGTTCGAGCGACTGCCTCCCGTCGTCGCGCGACTGCCCGCGTCCGGCAAGGAGGAGACCGTTGCGGTGCTCCTCGGGGGCGAGCTGCAGACGACGGGTCAGCTCGAGCTCGCGTGCACGGAGGCGCGGGCCGCGCAAGGCGCCGAGCGCCGACGGTATCGCTTGGAGTTCCAGCTCCGCGACGGCGGCGGTGCGCGGTCGACGGCGCTCCCTCCGCCTCCCTCGCTCGCCCCGCCTCGTGCCGTCGCTCCGGACCAAGGAGGTGGCGCGCCTCGCCCAAGTATCGCCCCTTCCAAGATGGCGGATGCCGAACGCATCGTCGATCGCGTCTTCGGCAAGAAGAACGAAGCCGATCCGCGCGAGACGAAGGACGTCGTCCGCGACCTCGAGAAGGTGCTCGGCGACCGCGCGACGTGGACGATGGAGGTCGCGCGTGCGCTCGCCGACCGCCTGCTCACGAATACGGGCTCGCGCAGGCGCACGGCGCACCACGAACGCAACTACTGGCTCCTGCTCGGCTACTGCCTGCGCCCCGGGTTCGGCGATCCCGGCGATCCCGCCCGCATCGAACGGGCGTGGCCGCTCTTCGAGGGCCGCCTCGCGTTCCCGGACGAAGCACGCGGTTGGCAGCAGTTCTTCATCGCGTGGCGTCGTCTCTCCGGCGGGCTCTCCGAGCCGATGCAGCTCGCGATTCGTGATGCCTTCGACGGGGCGATCGCTCCGCCCGACGCGAAGGTGAAGCGCCCGAAGCGCACGCCGGAGGCTCCCGACGAGCTGCTTGCGACGCTCGCCGCGCTCGAGCGCGTGCCCGTTCCCCGCAGGCAGCAGCTCGGTGAATGGATCGCGGAGCGCACGTGGACGTCGGACGACCCTCGGCTCTGGTCCGGGCTCGGCCGCGTGGGAGCGCGCGTACCCGTCTACGCCAGCGTTCATCACGTCGTCTCCCCGAAGGCGGCGGAGGCATGGGTCGAACGCGTGCTTCGGCTCGACTGGAAGGCGGTCGCGACGGCGCCGCACGCGGCCGTTCAGCTCGCGCGCGTGACGGGCGACCGGGCCCGAGACATCGCTCCGAGGCTACGTGAGGAAGTCGGCAAGAAGCTCTCGTCGGTCGGCGCAAAAGAGGCGTGGGTCAAGGCCGTGCGGGAGCTCGTCGACGTCGGCGAAGAGGAGCGCGTCGCGATGCTCGGCGAAGGCCTCCCGATCGGCCTTCGCTTGAAAGAGTGACGTCACACGCGCGGAGCGACGCGCATCTTCGGTAGCGAGAGCGTCGGGTCGTCGATCGCGCTCTCGCGGACGACACGGCCCTTCTCGATCATCACGACGTGCTCGCCGAGGGCGGCGGCCTCTTCGGCGTGATGCGTGACGAGCAGCGTGGGAATGCGCTCGCGCGCGAGCCAGTCCGACGTCTCGGCAAGGAGCTCGGCTTTGACGCCGGCGTCGAGCGCGGAGAACGGCTCGTCGAGGAGGAGCACGCGCGGCGCCATGGCGAACGCCCGGGCGAGAGCCACGCGCTGCGCTTCGCCGCCGGAGAACGTGCGGGGAAGGCGCGCGGCGAGATGGCCGACCCGCATCGTGCCGAGCAGAGCTCGTGCGCGGTCGCGCCTCTCCTGCGCAGGCAGGACGCGCGGAATGCCGTACGCCACGTTCTCTTCCGCCGTCATGTGCGGGAACAGCGCGAGCGACTGGAACACGTAAGCGACGCGGCGCTCGTGGATGGGCCGGTCGATCTTGGCGCTCGTGTCGAACCACACGTCGGAACCGAGCGCAATCTTGCCGCGGTCCGGGCGGCCGATGCCCGCGATGCACGCGAGCGTGCGACTCTTTCCAGCTCCCGACGGGCCGAAGAGAACGGTGACGCCCGGCTTCACGTCGAACGCCACGTCGAGCGAGAAGTCACCGCGCTCGCGGCTTCCGTGCGAGGTGATGCCGATGTCGACGCGCAGCGAGGGCGGCGACGTCATGTTTCGCGCCGCGCGGTGAGCTTGCCCACCACGTACAAGAGCACGCCGACGATCGACGTCAGCACGACGACCATCACCTGCGCCTCGTCTTCGCGGTGCGACTGGATCGCGTCGTAGATCGCGAGCGACGCGGTCTGCGTCTTGCCCGGCATGTTTCCGGCGACCATCAGCGTCACGCCGAAGTCTCCCAGCGAGCGCGCGAACGCGAGCATCAGAGCCGCGATGATCCCTCGGCGCGCGAGCGGAAGCTGCACGGAGAGGAGCGCGCGTAGACGCGTCGCGCCGAGCGTTCGCGCGGCGAGCACCAGCGTCGGATCGATCTCCTCGAGCGCCGTGCGCGCGGTCTTCACGACGAGCGGAAGAGCACCGACGACCGCCGCCACGATGACGCCGGTCACGGTGAACACGATCGTGGTCCCGGTGACCGCGTGGAATGCGCGACCGATGGCGCTGTGAATGCCGAGCACGACGAGGAGGTAATACCCGAGCACGGTCGGCGGCATGACGAGCGGCGCGGTGAAGACCACGTCGATGAGGTCGCGCCCGGGGAAGCGGAAGTTCGCGAGCACGGTCGCCACTGCGAGTCCGACGACGCCCGCGATCGCGGTCGCGGCGGCGGCGGTCTCGAACGAGAGGACGAGCGGGCGGAGATCCAAGGCGGGTGGGGTGGGATCCCTGGAGAAGCGCGGTTACGGCCTGGGAGCGGACTCGCCGGGCAAGAGGAATCCGTACCTCCGCATGATCGCACGGCCCGGCGGTGAGCCCACGAATTCGACGAAGCTCCGCGCCTCGTTCGTCTTCGGGCCGAGACCACCACCTTTGCAGACGACGAGCGCCTGCTCGAGCGGCTCGTGCAGTGAGGCGTCGATCTCGACGTAGCTGCCGGGCGACACGACGGCGAGGGAGAGCGCGACGACGGCGACGTCGGCGTTGCCGGTCTGCGCGAACATCAGCGTCTGCTGGACGTTCTCGCCATACACCGCCCGCGGCTCCGCCGTTGCCCATGCACCGGACCGGCGCAGCGCCTCGCGCGCGGCCCGGCCGTACGGAGCGTGCTCCGGGTTCGCGATCGCGATCTTCGCGTACTTCGCGTCGCGCAGCTCCTCGAGACCCTTCGGGAGCGTCGCCGCGTCGCGTGACCAGAGGACGATTCTGCCCTGCGCGTAGAGCTGCTTCGTCCCGCCGTCGCACGCGCCAGCCTGCACGACGTCGTCGACGAACGCGATGTTCGCCGCGGCGAACACGTCGAACGGTGCGCCCTGCTCGATCTGCTTTGCGAGAAGGCCGGTGGACCCGAACGAGAACTCCACGTGCTTTCCGGTCGTGCGCTCGAACTCGGCGCCCACGTCCTTGAAGGCGAGCGCGAGGTCGGCCGCGGCGGCGACGCGGAGCGGATCGCCGCGACGCGCGTTCTCGCCGCCATGGCGGCAGCTCGCGAGCACGCCGCACGCCGCGATGGCGAGCGCGAGGCCGGCGCGAACGGCGGCGCGCTCAGCGCGTGATGATCGTGCCGACATCCTCTCCCTCGAGAGCGCGCGTGATCATCCCGCGCTCGAGCCCGTTGACGATCTGGACCTCCGTGCAGAAGCGAGAGCGTCCCAGATACTCGATGACGACGCGTTCGACGATCAGGTCGGGGAGGTCGAGCTTCAAGAGCTCCGTCGCCGTGATCCGCGGGATGTGCTTCGCAGTCTTGTTCTTCTTCGGGTCGTCCTCGAAGAGGCCCGCTTCGTCCTTGATGAAGATGGCGCGCTTCGCGCCGAGCACCTCGGCGGTCAGGAATACGCCCGCGTCGGTGCGATGCTCCGGGATGCGCCCGTTCTCGGTCGGCTTCTCCCAGTATCCGAACGGAGGCATGCCGGTCATGATCGGGATGCAGCCGAGCCGGAAGTAGAGCGGCAACTTCTCGAAGTCGTCGTTCATGATGTAGAGGCCGCCGTGCTTGGCGAGCAGCATCTGCAGCATGCGCGCGTTCTGCCGCGGGACGTAGCCGCCGAGCGCGGCGAGCAATCCGGTCGGCAGCTCGAGGTCGCTCGCCATCGCATAGACGTGACGCGCGCGCGTGCCGCCGCCCGTGCACAGCAACAGCTTGTGCGTGTCCTTCGCCGCGACGAGCTCGTCGAGGATTGGAAAGACCGCCTCGCGGCCGCGATCCATGATCGACTGGCCGCCCATCTTGATGACCTTCACGTCGGGCATCATGGCGACGGGCGAGTAGTCGAAGCCGGCCGCTCCTGCGGCGGTCGTCAGCGTCGCGTCCGAGAAGCGGCTCGGGAGCTTCCTGCGCTCGTTCGGGTTCTGGTCCATGGCGGTCTCCCTCAGTCTTTCACGATGACGGTACCGACTGCCGCGTCCCCGTCGAGCGCGCGCGAGAGCTGGCCGGGCACGAGGCCGTTGACGATCTGCACCTCGCGGATGTGGCGCGCGCGCTGCCACGTGGTGAACAGCGCGCGATCGAGGATCAGCTCGTCCGGCAGGTTCTGCATCAGGGCAGACAGCGTCGTCCGGCGAATCAGCTTCGCGTCGGCGTGCTTCTTCGGATCCTTGTCGTAGAGGCCGTCTTCGTCTTTCACGAAGATGATGCGGCGCGCGCCGAGCACCTCGGCATGGATGAAGAGGCCGAAGTCCGAGCCGTGCACCGGCAGGCAGCCGTCGTTCTCCGGCGGTGGCTCCCAGAAGTGGTACGGCGGGATCGAGATCACGATCGGGAGCATCCCGCTCTCGAGGTAGAGCGGCAGCTCCCAGAAATGCTCGCGCTGCATGACGATCGAGCCGCTCTTCGCGAGCAGCGCGTTCAGGAACACGGCATTGCATTCCTCCATCGCGCCGACGAGCTGCGCGACACCACCGGTCGGGAGCCCGAGGTCGAGCGCGACGCTCACCGTGTGGCGAACGCGGGTGCCGCCGCCGACCGCGATCACCATCTTGTGGCGACGGCTCGCGCGGATCTCGCGCAGCTCTTCGACGAGCGGGAGCACGGCGCCCTTGCCGCGGTCGAAGATCGACTGGCCGCCGATGCCCACCATGACGACGTCGGGCATGATCGCGAACTCGCGCTCGGAGCCCGTCTTCGCGATGACCCGCTTGTCGACCAGCGACTCGCGCATGAGCGCCGACTCGATGTGCGTGCGGCCGTCGCCTGTCACCAGCTTGCTCATGATTTTCCTCTCGTCACGTTTGCCACGGCAGACGTCTCGGCGCCTGTCACATCCGCTGTCACATCGGCCTCGCTCGCTGCGCCTTCGCGAAGAGCGACCGCGCGGATCAGCGGCGAGCTCACGAGCCCCGAGAGTACCCCAAACGTCGTGTGCACGATGAGACCTGGGACGAGGATTGCCCACGCGACGGCGGGCGCCTGCACCGCGAGCGTCACCGTGAAGATCGTCGCGAAGCGGCCGAGCCCCATCACGCCGCCGAGCACCGACCACGTCAACGCCGAAGGCCTCCGGCCGCCCCGCACGAGCACCGGCACCAGCACGTCGCACAGCACGCCGGGCGCGACGTGCTTCAGGACCTCGAAGATGCCGTACCGCCCGTCGCCGAGCAGGAAGGCGACCGACCCCATGACGAGGCCGGTGAGCGATGCGCCGATGCGCGTTCGCGTGCGCAGCGCCGCGACCACGTAGAGCGGCGTGAGGAGCACGAGCTTGTGCCCCGGCGCGAAGGGGATGTTCGGCAGGAGCTTCAATGCCTTGATGCCGAGCATCGTCAGCGAGATGCCGGCGATGACGGCGATGTCGCGCGCGCGCTCGCGGTCGCGGCGCGCGGGGATGCCGGGATCGTCGGAGTGCTCGTCGACGTACTGCTCGGCGCGGGTGATGTGACGGTCCATCCGATCGACGATGGCGCCGACGTCGCCGCGCGCGATGCGACGGAGCGCGTGCCAGAAGCCCGCAAAGGCGCTCTCGGTGGGCTCACCCTGCGCCGCGGCTTCGCGTCGCCTGCGACCACCGCCACCGCCGCCGCCGCCGCCGCCGCCGCCGCCGCCGCCGCCGCCGCCGCGGTCCATGTTGCCGATCAGCGCGAGGACGGCATCCATCGACGACGCGACGATGTCCGGCGCGCCGAGCCTGCGGAGGCCGACCGCCACGGCGCGTCCGTCACCTGCGCGCGCGATGCCCGAGGCGAGCACCACCGTGACGACGCGGACGACCATGAGCGCGCCGACGATCGCGCCGCCCACGTTGACCGCGGGTCGCGCGAAGCCGAGATCGAGCCGCACCCACCGGTCGACGTGCGCGTCTTCCGACGTGAGCGCGTACGAGGCGATGACGAACGCGGCAAACGCGCCGAGCTTCGTCACCTGCCGGAGCAGCGGACGCGCGCCGAGCCCCAGCGCGAGCCAAGCGATGCCGTGCGCGACGGCGATCGCGGTCGCCACCATCTCGTCTTTCACGAGGAAGACGACGACGGCGACGGTCGCCAGGTAGAGCACGCGGAATCGAGGATCGACCGCGGGCTTGTCCATCTCTGTCAGCGTAACGGAAAATTCCGCCCCGCCTTCGCCGAGGGGAGAGTGATGGCGAAGGCGGGGCGGAGCTCTCGGCCGGCGCTCATCCGCCGGCGGCGGTCTGCTCGGCCTTGGTCTTCAGCGGCGGGCACACGCTCCGGAGAACCTTGTTCTTCACGGGCGGCAATGACCGCAGGTACTTGATGATCGAGTAAACCTCGAAGTCGGTCATGTCCGCGAAGTGCTTCATCTGCGGGCAGAGCTCGAGGCCGTCTTTGTCGTAACCCGTGCGAATCGCAGCGGCGAGTTGGTTGTCGGTGTAGCCGCGCTTGCCGGGATCCTCCGCGTTCGGGTCCCCGAGGCCGGTCTCGATGTCCGGCGTCAGGTTCGGCGCGTAGAGCTCGATGCCGGGCTTCTGCCCGCCGAGCGCGGTCGCTGCGCCGGCCATCGTGCCTGCCGAGCTCGAGTGGCAGTCGACGCAGCGTCGCTTCACGACCGCCTGCGAGCCGGCCTCGACGTTCGCGCTCTCTTTGCTGTTGCGCTCGGGAGCTGGCCCCGCAGCTTCGTCGGAGCCGCAGGCCATCGTCGTCGTCGCCGCCGCGAGCGTGAGCGCCACGGACAGAATCATCCTCTGCCAGATCATTCTCGGTCTGCCTCCCGTGCCGTTCGAAGAATAGCCCTGCCCGGGCAGCGCCGAGCAGGGCGATTCTCATCGCGCACGACGTGGATCGCGCGCGCCGCGTTGCACTCGCCGAAGCGTCACTTCCCGCAGGTGCCTGCGTTGTACTTCGCGATGGCGTCGTCGACGAAAGCCTGGATGGCGGTCTCCATCTGCGGCGTGAGCCGGTACATCGGATGCGTGTACGCGAGGCCCTTCTCGATGGTGTTCGTGGACTTCGTCTTGATGCCCGGGTTGTACTGGGGCTTGCCGTCTGCGGTCGTCGACACGTACTGGCGGATGTACGGCGGGCTCAGCTTCTTCGTCTCCTCGAACGTGTAGTCCGCGGGGAGGATGTTGTTGCCGAGCGCGAGCACGAAGCCCGTCACGTCGTCGCCGGAGTGGCAGGTCCTGCACGGAGCGTTGTCGCAACCCGTGCAGTTGTTCGCGTTCTCGTTCTGGTTGAGCGGGTTGTTGCCGTTCTGGCGGCGCGTCGTGCGGAGGTTCTGGAGACCAATCGCGTCGAACTTCGCCTTGTCGAAGCACCCGCCGAACTTCTCGAGGACGTTCTGCTGCGGGGGCTTGCCGCCGGTCGAGCCGGCCTCCTTCACGAGCCACTCGGCGAACTTGCCCTTCTCCGCGACGGTGAGGTCGGGAGCGCTTCCGCCGTTGTGCACGCCCTTCACGACGATGCGTGAGTTCTGCGTCGCGTAGCCGTTCGCGTAGACCATGTCATAGGTCTTCGCCGCGTCGGTCTTCGAAACCCAGACCGGGTTGCCGACGCCGCCGGTGTCGTGGCAGCTCGCGCACTTCGAGCTCAGGAACGGATACACGTCCGACGTGAAGAACGCCTTGCCCGCGGCGCTTCCGCCGGTGCCGGTGCCCGTTCCCGTGCCGGTACCCGTTCCGGTGCCGGTGCCCGTCCCCGTGCCGTTGCCGGTGCCGTTCCCCGTGCCGTTGCCGTTCCCGTTGCCGTCTCCATCGCCCTCGTCACCGGGGATGTTCTCGCTCGAACCGAGCGAGCTCGGGTTTCCGCCGCCACACGCGGCCACGGCCGCGCCGGCGATGAGAGCAATGCCGAGCAGGTACCGCGCGTTCATGTTCAGACCTCCTCGGACTTGCGGCGGAGAGCGATGACGACGCCGGCGACGGCGAGGAGCACGAGGCCGGTGCCCGAGCCCGAGCTACCCGTCTGCGAGACCGAGCAGCCACCGTTGTCCAGGCCGAGCGCTGCGCGGCCGCTGCTGCCGTTGTCCGACGTCGCCTCGGTGCCTTCGAGCACGTTCGAGTCGTCGTTCGACGTCGCCTCGCCGCTCTCGTTCGTCGGCGTTGCGTTCGTCGTCGTCGGCGACGGACCGAGACCACCCTCACCGGTGCCCGGCTTGTCGGTCGGGGTACCCGGCGTGGTCTGGATGCCTTCCTTCCACGTCGCCGGGACGAGCGAGAGCCAGAGGCTGTTGCGGCGACCCACCGTCGCGCCCGCGGCGTCCGTGTAGCCCGTGATCGTCGAGAACGAGAAGGTCTTCACCTCGGGCATGAAGACGTCGCCCGTCTTGCCGAAGGCCGGGTTGGGAACGCCGCCGAGGCCGTTGATGAAGCCGCGCGCCTGGTCCTGCGGGTTGCGCTTGCCGCGCGCCTGGACGTTCGCGACGTCCGAGAAGAGCGACACCGGATAGAGCTTTGCCGGATCCTTGAGACCGAGCGTGCCGTCCGCCTTCAGCGGGATGAGCTGCGCATAGCCGCCCTTCGTGCCCGTCGACGAGCCGCCGATGAACGCGACCGCCGGCTCACCATTGGCGCCGTACTGGGTCGTGTAGATGTGCGAGTGGCGGCCGTACGGCGCCGCGTTGACGAGCGGCTGACCGACCATCGAGAGGTCCGTCTTGTTGAACAGCGCCACGAACGACACCTGCGAGCCGCCGGCGTGCCCCTGCTCGTTCGCGCGATTACGGACCTGATTGCTCATGCCGTAACCGATCGCGACTTTGTCGCCGATGAGGCCGATCGACGGCTCGGCGACGTACTTGTTCGCCTTCGGGTCGGAGCGGACGACGATCTTCGACTCGACGCTGTTACCCGTCGCGACGTTGAACTTCGTGAGGCGGAAGCCGATCTCGGCCGGCTGGTTGTTCGCTTCGACTTCGGCGAGGAAGCCCTCGGTCGCACCGGGCGCCACCGCGACCTGCGGGCGGCAGTGCTGCGCGGTGTTCGAGTAGCGCTTCAGCCAGTCCATCTTCACGGTGCCGTCGTCGTTGACGGTCACCTTGAAGGCCTCGGCGGCCTGGTTGTTGTACTGCATGCCGACGACGAACGAGTTGTCGCTCACCGGCACGATCGAGTGCGGGCCGCGCTGGTTGTTCGCGTTCGGGACGTTGATGCCGTCCTTCAGCGCCTGCTGGATCAGGTTCGTCGGCTTGTTGACGTTGTTGCCGCGCGTCGAGTTCGGGATCTTGACGAGCTGGCCCGTCGTCTTGTCTGCGATGAAGAGGACCGGCTGCGGGTTGTTGTTGACGCCGTTGTCCTCGCTAGCCGCGATGAGCACGGCGTACTTCGGCGTGAACCCCATGAGCGGACGCATGAACGTGCGCTCGCCGTTCAGCTGCGGCAGGTCGATCGTCACCGTGGGCTTCACGCCCTTGTCCGTGAGCTCGGCGAGCGCGAAGCCGCCCTGCATGTAGCTGTTGTTGCCGTTCGCCTGGTTCGCCGAACGCGTGAAGATCGTGCCGAGGAGGACCTTCTGGTTGTAGGCCGCCTTCGCCGCGGTCGTCTCGTCGTACGCGAAGTTCGCGTCCATGATGCCCGCGCCGGTGTTCTTGCCGATGCGCGGCGTCCCGTTCTGGACCGGGCCGCGGTCGTCGCCCTTGACCCAGACGGTCGAGAACGTGTTGAGGACGGTGACCGAGCCGCCCGTCGCCGCCGGGTCGGCTGCGTCGGCATGGCCGGCATAGGCGAGAGCCAGCGAGGCGACCACGGCTGCAGAGATACGAGACATCTTCATTGGGATCCTCCGACAGATTCGGAAACGGGTGGTGCGAGTGCCGACCTCGCTATCGCTCCCCTCGGCCAAGCTCTCGTGCGGTCACGGTTGCAACCTGCACGCTCATATCGGTGTCCTCCGAGATCGGCGTCAGATCTCGGTCCGCCGGCTTCGTCGTCTTGTAGACCTGGACGGAGCTGACGAGCGCATCGCGGTCCGTGGCGTTTTCTTCCTTCGCCTGGAGCGCGGTCGGGACGTGCACGCGGACCTTGCCGTGATTGTGCTTCGGCAAGGTGAAGAAGAGCTCCGGCGCGAGCTTCGTGAACTCGCTGCCGTTCGCGCGGCCGATGACGTCGTCACCGGCGACGAGCTCGACGGCGTTGATGCCGTTCGTGTCGACGCCCATCTGGGCGATGAGCTTCTGGACGTTGTACTTGCGGTCGCCGTCCTTGGTCTCGCCCATGACGAGAGCGTCGGCGAGCTGACGGCGCTTCACGAAGCCGACCATCTTGCCGTCGACGTAGACGCGCGTGCCCTTCACCGCGTCACCCGACGCGTAGGGGACCGCTTCGGTGCACTCGCCGTCGGGACCGACGTGGCACTGGCGTGCCTTGTCGATCACGGGCGAGGGCTTCTTCACGTAGATGGTGACCTTGCGGAACTCGTGGACGACGAACTCGTTCTTGAGCCCGTCCGTGTCCCAGCGGCTGACCGGCGCGCCGGTGTTGCCCGCGAGGAACTGGAACTTGAACCGCGCCTTGTCCTTCACGAGCTCGGCGCCCTCGATCGATGCGATCCGGTCGCCGTTGCCGTGGATGTGAATCGACTTGATGCTCTCGGGCGCGAGGCCGATCGCCTGCACGTAGTCGTAGAGGCGGTAGCGACGCGCGCCGCCCTCGAGGGTCTCGGCCGGGATCGAGGGAAGGTCGCCGTAGCGAAGCACCGAGGTCTGCACGCCGTCGACGAAGACGCCGACGTCGAGGCCCATCAGCTTGCGCTGACCGTGTTTCGGGTCGTTCGGATCGAGCTTGTCCTGCGCCGGGCTCTCGCTCGGCGCGCTGCTCTTCGTGGCCTTCGCCGCTGCCGTCGTCGCCGGAATGCTCTTCGTCGGCTCGGGCGTCTTCTTCGAGCACGCGAGGAGCGCGCTCGCAGCGACGACGATCCAGAGCTGATTTCGGAGCAGGTTCGTCATCGCGCTACGGGATGACCTTCTGCACCCGGTGTGCCGAACGCGTTTGCGCAGTGCCTACATGCGCGCCTTATCGAATTTCGCGGATCATCCCCCGTGGATCTTCGTAGCAAACGGCTGTAACCGCGATGTAACCCGGATCCAGACGGCGGTTCCGCTGCGGCTCAGCGGAAATGTAGGCCGAGAAGATGGGTGATCCACATAGGCCTCTTTCGCTGGTGAACCGCCTCTCCACGTGATGCTGGCGAGCAGCAAACGAAGGGCGGCGGCGCCCGCGTCGAACGGTGACGTCGGAACGAGAAACGCCCTGCGCGAGCGTGCTCGGTGCAGGGCCGCAGGAGGGTGATCGGCGCGCTCGCGCGCGGTGGATCGTCGCTGGGTTACTTCGACGCGAAGTTCGCGGCGCGCGCCTTCGCTTCTTTCTGGAGCGCGGCCACGTCCTTCTTCGCCTTCACCGTGATCTCGGAGCCGCCCTCGACGTCCTTCACGTCGACCGCCGTATCGCCCTCGACGACAATGGGGCAGCGCCCGAGGCCGCCGCCGCCCTTGCCCTCGGAGTTGTGCTCGACCTTCGGCGGCTCGCTCAGCTTGGCGACTTCCGCCGTGTGCTTCGCGCGGTCGCGGATCTCCTGCACCTTGTCCCCGCTGCCGGTGACCGTGACGATCACGCCGTCCTTGGAATCTTTCACGATCGTCTTCGCGCCCTCGACCGCGCTGGGGCAGTGAGCCATGCGATGCGTGCCCGCACCCTCGGCGGCCGCCGACTTCGCTTCCTTGTCGCGGTCGCGCGTCTCGCGCCGGAGCCAGTCGACCTCGCTCTTGTCCTTCGCTCGCACCGTTGCGCGGACGCCGTTCGGGAGATCGGCGGTCTCGAGCTTCGTGTTGCGCATGACGATCGTGCAGCGGCCATAAGTGCCGCCGCCGGAGCCTTGGTGGTCGTGCTTCACGCCCGCCTCTGCCTCGTTCCGGTCGGCCTCGACGAGCTTCACCATGCGCGCCTTGATGTCCTTCGCCGCCGCTTCGTCTTTGCCGGTGATCGCGATCTCGATGCCGCCCTCGACGTCTTTGAGAGCGACCGTGGCGCCGGCCGCCGCGGTCGGGCAGTTCGCCATGTGAAGGCCGCCCTTGCTACCCGCGCCGCCGTCGTGGGCTTCGGCCGACGCCGTCGCGGAGGCCGACGCGGCGGCGTCGACCGTCGTCGTCGTGCTCGTCGCGGTCGCGGAGGGCGTCGTCGCCGGCGTGTCCTTCTTCTTGTCGTCACAACCGGTCACGGCGAGGACGAGGGCGAGAGCGGGAGCGAGACGGCGCACGAGGACCTCCGGGGTCAGTCAGGAATGCCGCCGGATTCTCTGCCCGAAGCGCACGGCCACGCAACTTCCATCGTGCCGTGCTCCGAGCCTGCGTCTCCCGGTGCGTCGGCAGAGCGCCGGCTTGACACGTCATTTCCATGGCCTAGCGTGCCGCTGCGATGCATGCGGTGAGCGGGCAGGGGCTCCACACCGCGGCGCCCAGCACGGTCGCGGTCGCGCGGAGCGACGGTCCGGTCGTGCTCCGTGCCGGGGCCGCGACGGCGTCGCGCGAGGACCTGCGCGTTGCGGGCACGGCGCGCTCGACGACGGTGACGTCGCGCGACGGCGCGCTCCGCATCGCGACCGTCGAGCACCTGTTCGCGGCGCTCGGCGGCCTCGGCATCCATCGCGGGGTCGTCGTCGACGTGCACGGGCCGGAGGTGCCGCTCGTCGACGGAGGAGCGCGCACGTTCGTCGACCTCTTGCGCGCCGCAGGGGTTGCCGCGTCCGAGCCGGACCTCGTCGTCGTGCGGACGGGCAGCGTCGAGGTCGGGCAGAGCGTCTACGAGCTCGCGCCCGCGGACGGCGTCGCGGTGGAGGTCGAGGTCGACTTCGGCGATGCGCGCATCGGCGCGCACGCGCGCTGGGCGGGGGATCCCGACGACTTCGCCGCCCGGATTGCGCCGGCGCGGACGTTCGGGTTCGAGCGGGAGGTGCCCGATCTCGTCGCGCGCGGTCTCGCTTCGCACGTCGCGGCCGAGAGCGTCGTCGTGATCGGAGACGAGCGGATCTACGCGGCAGGCGCGGCCTTCACCTCGGACGAGCCGGCGCGGCACAAGCTCCTCGACCTCGTCGGTGACCTCTACGTCCACGGCGGCCCGCCGCGCGGCGTGGTTCGCGCTCGGCGTCCCGGCCATGCGGCGATGCACGAAGCCATGCGCATCGCGCTCGAGCGCGGGCTCCTCGGGTACCGCACGAGGTGAGCCCGCGATCCACCCGCCGCGATGTGGGCACGCGTGGACGTTCACACGCGTGTAACGAGCGTTCGTCGGCAATGACGTTGTTGCTGCGAAATTCGCGCGGCGACAAATCGGCGATGCTGCGGAATGGTTCGTGCTCCGTGTCTCGTTCGCGATGCGCGGAGCCGCGCTCGCACAGGCTTCGGAGCCGAGGAGAACTCATGCTTTCTGCGATTCGTCAGGCGTCGGCTGTGATGAGCGCGCTCACGGTGCTCGCCCTCGGAACGGCGGCGTGCAGCAGCGACGACGGGCAGCCTTCCGGCACGAGCGGCACGAGCGGCACGAGCGGCACGAGCGGGACCAGCGGGACCAGCGGTAGCTCGGGGCAGACGTCGAGCGGCGGTGCGGACAGCGGCGCGGGCGAGGGCGGCACGACGACGAAGAAGGGGAATGCGGAGCCTTGCTCGGCGCCCGACGAGTGCACGAGCGGGATTTGCTTCGTCGGAGGCAACCAGAGCTACTGCTCGGTGAAGTGCACGACGGACAATGCCGCGACCACGTGCGTCGCTCCGTTCACCGGCTCGTGCAACAAGCAGGGATACTGCAAACGCGATTGAGCCGGCGCGTGACGCTGCCGCTTCGGCGCCGACGGCTCGTATATCCTCGGGGCACATGAGGAGAACGATGGCGGTCGCGGTCGCGGTCGTGATCGGCGTCGCGACGGCGGCGGCGTCGGGCGGCTGCGAAGAGCGGCCGACGTGCTACGCGGGGGACTACCTGGGTTGCGAATGCAGCGCAGGCGTCCGCGGCTACCGCGCGTGCGGAGCCGACGGCGAGTACGGCGCGTGTGCATGTGACGGCACGACACCTGGGCTCGATGCCTCTGCGCCCGGTCGCGAGGACGCGGCGCGCGAGCCAGGCGGCGGAGGTGGTGGCGGCGGCGGGGGAGGCGGCCGCCGCGACGGCGGGGCCGATGCCGATGCCGATGGCGCGCCCGGTGACGCGTCATGAGAAGCTCGGTGGCGTCTCTCGGCGTCGCGCTCGTCCTCACCGTCGGCGTGCCTGCACGCGCCGACGAGCCGGCACCCGCACCCGCACCCGCGTCCGGCGTCGCGACCGAGGAGCCCGCGCCGCAGAAGAAGACGGACGGCACTGCACCCGCCGTCGAAACGGCCGAGGTGCGCGTCATCGGCTCGCGCGCCGACGCGCTCCAGCGCGTGCCCGGCTCCGGCACGATCATCTCGCAGAAGGATCTCGAGCGCGCGCAGCCGGTCGACACGGCGGAGATGCTCCGGCGCGTGCCGGGCGTACAGGTCCGTCAGGAGTACGGCGGCGGTAACCGCATCGACATCAGCATCCGCGGCCTCGAGGGAGGCCGCAGCCGGCGCGTCCTCATGCTCGAGGACGGCCTTCCGATGGCGCTGAACCCGTACTCCGAGCCGGACATGTACTTCGCGCCCGTCATCGAACGCTATCGCGCCATCGAGGTCGTCAAAGGCAGCGGAAACATCCTCTTCGGCCCGCAGACGCTCGCAGGAACGATCAACTTCCTCACGCTCGCGCCGCCCGAGTCGCAGCGCGGAGCGGTCGACGTCGATGTCGGCACCTACGGCTACGTGCGGGCGCTCGCGAGCTACGGCGACCGCATCGGCGACGTCCGCTACGTCGTGCAAGCGCTGCATCGTCGCGGAGAAGGCTTTCGTGATCTCCCGTTCGATTCGACGAACGTGCTCGGCAAGATCGCGTTCCCTACGGGACAAGACGGCAACGCGGTCGTGAAGGTCGGGTACCACCGCGACGACGCGGCCTCGGACGACATCGGCCTCACGTCGGCGATGTATGCGGCCGAACCGCGTCGACGCGCGCTGTCGCCTGCGAGCCATCTCGTGCTCGATCGGTACGACGCGTCGGTCACCCACGAGCAGCGGTTCTCGCCCGACACGAAGCTGAAGACGCTCGCCTACGCGTATCGGACCGACCGCATCTGGCGTCGCCAGGAGTACACGCGCAACGCGCTCCCGGGTCAGTCGTACGCGTACATCGCGGGCGACACGACCGTGCGCCAGGGCGCCATCTACTTCCTCGACGCGAACGCTGTGCTCGATCGGAGCTACGACGTCATGGGCCTCGAGCCGCGGTTCGAGCATCGCATGAAGACCGGACCCGTCGCGCACACGCTCGACTTCGGCGGTCGCGTGCTCCGTGAGACGGCGCACTATCAGCAGCGGAGCGGAAGCTACGCCGAGACGTATGCCGGCTCGCTCGACTTCGAGGAGAAGCACGCGGGCACGGCGTTCGCGGCCTACATCCAGGATCGCATCGCATTCCGCGACGACCTCATCGTCACGCCGGGGATACGTTTCGAGTACCTGAGCTTCCGGCGCACCGTGCTCCGGCAGCTCGCAGCCGGCGGCGCACGTGACGTCTATCTAGAAGGCGACAAGAACGTGCACGGCATCATCCCGGGCATCGGGATGGTGTACGGCAAGAAGACGTTCAACGTCTTCGGCGGAATGCACGTCGGCTTTGCGCCTCCGCGCGTGACGTCGGCGATCAACACGCTCGGCGTGAGCTCCGACGTCGGTGCCGACGAGAGCATCAATTACGAGCTCGGGACGCGTACCTCTCCCGTGCGCTGGACCCGCCTCGAGGTCACCGGCTTCAACTCGAATTTCTCGAACCAGGTGATCGTCGCGACCGGAGCTTCCGGGGAGAACGTGCTGACCGATGCCGGGGCGACGAACCTCTACGGCGTGGAGAGCGCGGCGCTCGTCAGCTTCGACAAAGCGCTCGAGTGGAAGACCGTCGTGGAGCTCGGTGCACGCTACACGTATGCGCGCTCGACGTTCCGCTACGGGCCGAACCGCGGGAACTTCCTGCCGTATGCGCCGGAGCACGCGCTGAACACGAACTTCGACGTGGAGCATCCTTCTGGATTCGGCGGGCAGATCGCGTGGTCGTTCACCGGCCGGCAGTTCGCCGATGCCGAGAACACGGTCGCCGAGAACGCGACGGGCCTCGTCGGCCGCATCGACGCGCGGCACATCGTCGACGCCACGGTGCACTACCGGCACAAGCCGAGCGGCCTCACGTTCCGGCTCAGCGCGAAGAACCTGCTCGACGCCGACTACATCATCGCGCGCCGGCCGGAGGGCATCTTCGCGGGCGGGTTCCGGCAGGTCCTGCTCGGCGTGCGCTGGAACTGGGAAGGCGCGAAGCGGGAGTAGTCGCTCGCCCGCGTCGCAGGCAAGACGCGTCCGCCGCGTGAACCGTCCCGCGGATCGAGTAGTGTTCCGCCGTCATGGCCCGCTCGCGTCCGTCGCACTCACGCCCCGTCCTCGCGCTGACCACGCTCGCTGCGCTCGCTATCGCCGGGCTCGCGCCTCGCAACGCCCTCGCGGGCGAGCCGCTCAGGGTCGTGGTGCCCGAGAAAGACAACCTGCAGTACCTGGTCTTCTGGGCGGCGAAGGCGGGCGGCTACTTCGCGCAGGAAGGCGTCGACGTCGAAGTCGTCGTCCCGCCGACCGCGCCGAAAGCGGAGGGGACGTTCGAGCGCGGGGAGGTAGACGCCGCGGTGCTGCCTCCGCCGATGTACCTGCGTCTCCTCGCGGCCAAGAAGCCGATCGTGATCGCGGCGAATCTCCTCCGTAACGACACGCACGACATCGTCGTTCGACGCGACGTGGCCGACGCGAAGAAGATCGGGGCCGACGCACCGCTCGCCGCGCGCACCGAGGCGCTCCGCGGCATGCGGATCGGCTTTCTGCCGGCGAGCCACGGCCAGCTCGTGTCGCTATTGAAGGCGCAGGGGCTCGATGCCGACAAGGACGCGACGCTGACCGTGTTGCTCGGTCGAGACATGGATTCCGCCTTCAAAGAGAGCAAGGTCGATGCGGTCTACGCCGCGCCCCCCCAGCTCGACAAGGTGGTGGCGCGCGACCACGGCGTCGTCCTCGTGGATCAGGCGGGCGGCGAAGTGAAGAGCGTGGCCGCTCCGCAGATTCACGTCTTCGCGGTAGGCCGACCCGTGCTCGAAAAGCGAAAGGCGGTCGTTACGTCGGCCGTGCGTGCGCTCGGCAGAGCAGCCAAGGCGCTGAAGGGCTCGCCGAAGCAGGCCACCGAGGCGCTCGTGCGCGAGCTCCCGTCCAAGGACCGCAGCGAGATCGAAGCCGTGGTGCGACTCTATTCGGGCGCCGTACCCGAGACCATCGAGCCGCGTGCGGATGCTCTCGGAGCCGCGCTCGACCTCGTGCCGGAGGGGGTGCCGCGGCCGGATCTCGCCGGTGTCGACGTCGCTTCGTTCGTCGCGACCGATCTCGCGAAGAGCGCGACGATCGAGGCTCCAGCCGGAGGCGCGGCGCGCCTCGTCGCGATCGCGGCCGGTGTGCTCACCGCCGTGCTCGTCGCCGTCGGGATCGTGCTCGCACGGCGCAAGAAGACCGCGTGATTGATGTAGGGCGCGGGCGCTCGCAGCCGCGCTCACGCCGTCAGAGGCAGGACGTGCCGCACGTCTTCGTGACGCACGTGTTGTACTCGGTCCACTTCGCGACGCCCGCGGGGTGGTCCGCCTTGCACGCCGCGTAGCACGCTTCCTTGCCCGCGCCGCCGTCGCCCGTGCCGGCGTCTGCGCCGCCACCGCCGCCGCCACCGCCGCCGCCGCCGCCGCCACCGCCGCCGCCGCCGCCGCCACCACCGCCACCGCCACCGCCACCGGCGGCTTCCGCGGCGACCCATTTGTTAATGAGGCCGAGCTGCGCGGTCGTGAGCGCCGGGCCGTCATGGGCGCCCTTCTGGACGAAGGCGCTGTTCGCTTTGTCGAAGCCGAGCGTCTTGAAGCTCGTGTACGACGCGTCTGCGTTCGCGGCGAAGAACGTCGGTCCGGGGCCGCCGCCGCCGTGGCAGCTCGCGCACGTGCCGCTGACGGAGGGATAGACCTCCCCCGTGAAGACGGCCTTCGCAGTGCCGCCGCCACCGCCCGTGCCCCCGCCCGTGCCGCCACCGCCGCCACCGCCGCCGCACGCGAGCATGCAGTCCTGGAGCTTCGCGCATTCGGCGTTGTTCTTGAAACACTCGATCGTGGTCTGGCAGCAGCCGTCGGCGTTCATGCACTCGGTGCACGCGGCCTTCGGGTAGCCGAGGCCTTCCTTGCCGAGGCAGGTCGTGCTCTGAGGCGTGCTCTTGCCGGGCGTCGTCGAGGAGCCGCCCGTACCATCGTTCTCACGCGGCGCGGGCTCTTCGTCCTCGTAGATGACCGTGGGCTGCGCAGACGAGCACGCGACCACGGCCGCGACCATCGACGAACACGCCACGAGGAGCCAGGCTGCGCGCATTGAATCACCTCTCCGCGCTCCGAAAAGCACGCGGCGTGCCCTCACCACACCAGGGAAAAACCGCGGGCAACGGTGTCGTTCGTCGACGTGCTTACATCGGCTCCTGGATCCGGAGCCTGTCACCGTTGCGATCCATCGAGGGCTCGTGCACGCAGCGCGGATTGCGCGGAGGCCGCGGCGCGCGTCGCGATTCAGACGAGCAGCGCGAGAGCGAGCACCGGCAGGCAGACGACGAACAAGACGAGACAGAAGCCCATGATGTCTCGCGCCCGCAGCCCCATGAGGCCGAGCAGCGGCAGGCTCCAGAACGGCTGGTACATGTTGCCGAGCATGTTCCCGTAGGCGACCGCCATCGTGATCTTGCCGTACGAGACGCCGAGCTCCTTCGCGGCCTGGAGCATCACGGGGCCTTCGACGGCCCACTCGCCCGCACCGGAAGGCACGAAGCTCTTCGTGAGGATCGAGGCGAGGAAGGTGAAGAAGGGGAGCGTGCGCGGCGAGGCCGCGTCGACGAAAACGTGGGCGATGCTCGTCGACAGACCCGTCAGCTTCATGACTTCGAGGATTCCGCCGTAGAACGGAAACTGCAGGACGATGCCGGAGACGCCGCGCACGCTCTGCGCCACGGCGCGCGCATAGGCGACGGGGCTTCGGTGGAGCACCATCCCGAGCATCAGGAACGTGCAGTTCACGACGTTGTGATTGAGATCGAAGCCGTGCTCCCGAAGGTAGCGGACGAGGAACGTCAGCCCGATCGCGCCGGTGACGAACGACAGCACGCGCGTCCGGTCGAGCCACTCTGCGGGCGAGGAGGGCCTTGCGTCTTCGTCGCTCGCGCCGTCGGCGTCCGGTGGCGCGGGGATGGTCGTCAGATCCGGCGGAACGATCCCCTCGCGCGGGTGCATGGCGACGACGAGCGGAGGAACGATGAGGGCGAGGACGGCGCACGCGACGAGGTTGTACGGCGCGAAGATGGTCTCCGTGAGCGGAACTTTCGCCCCTTTCAAGCCGAGCACGTCGCTGACGAAGTTCTTCTCCGTGTTCATCAGGAGCGGCGCGCTCGCGGTCAGCCCGGCGTGCCAGAGGAGCATCGAGGTGTAGGCGCCTGTCCCGAGCAGCGCGTAGTGAATGCGGACGCCGCGCTGCGCGAGAGAGCGTCCGACCTCGCGGGCGAGGAGCGCGCTCGAGACGAGGCCGAACCCCCAATGCACCCACCCGGTGACGAGCGCGAAGACCGTGACGAGGACGAGCGCCGCGGGGGCGGTCTTCGGGAGGGCCGTCAGGCGCGCGAGGAGACGGCGCGCGGGCGGGCTCGCCGCGATGGCCTCTCCGGTCACGACGATGAGGATGATCTGGAGCCCGAACTTCAGGATCTCCGGGTTGCCGAACCCGTCCGTCCACGCCTTCACGAGCGCCGATGCCTTGCCCGGCAGGGTGTCGCCGGTTGCACCGGGAACCGGCGGCATCGTGAGGAGACCGAGGCAAAGTGCCACGAGGGTGAGGAGGAGGACGAGGACGAACGGGTCCGGCATGAAGCGGCGGACGAATCGTTCGGCGGCGGCTCCCGCGCGCGCGAAGACGCCCAGGAGCGCGTTCGTTGCTCGATCTTCGCGCCGTTCTCGCTCACCGCCGCCCATGGGCGCCGACTCTACATCGAGGCGCGGGGCCGGTGAAAAGGCGGGCGGTCGTGCACGAGGGGCGTGCGTCCGGGCTCGGCATGGAAGATGATCGGGCGCACCGCCCGGATGAGGTCACGTCTCGCGCCGCTGCTTCGAACGGCCTTCCTTGCGCTCGTCGTCTTGATGACGTTGACGGCGACCGGCGGCGCCGCCCGCGCCGACGATCCGCCGAAGCCGCGTCGGCGCGACGAGGTCTACTGGCACGACGAGTGGCCGAAGTTCACGTTCTCCGAAGCGCTCATCTCGATCGGCGTGACGGCGAGGAACTTCGACTTCGAGAAAGCGCTCGACGGTCCGCGCGAGGCGCTCGTCGAGTTCTACGTCCCGCTGCTCGACAAAGAAGCGCGATCGCTTTTTCGTCCCGACAGCGCTTCGACCCGGCAGGCGTACGCGCGGCTCAGCGACATCGGCTTCCGGACGCTGGTCTTCGCGCCGTATGCGATCGACGTCGGGCTCACGCTCGCCGTTCACCGCAATCCGGAGGTGGCCGCACAGCTGTTCTTGATCGACTTCGAGGTGCTGACGCTCGCCGGCGCGACGCAGGTGCTCGTCTCGCGTCTCATCGGTCGCGCGCGCCCGTACGTGGGCGGTGAGAACCCGTGCAAACCGGGCCTCCCGTGCGAGGGCGGGCCGTATCGCAGCCTGCTCAGCGGGCACACGATGGCGGCGTTCACCGCGGCCGGCCTCATGTGCGCGCATCACGAGAACCTCCCGATCTTCGGCGGCGGCGCGGCCGACACATGGGCGTGCATCTGGGCCGTGTCCGTCGCGAGCGCGACGGGTATGTTCCGCATCCCGGCCGACGAGCACTGGGCGAGCGACGTCCTTCTCGGCGCCGGCGTGGGCTGGCTCTACGGCTACTACTTGCCGAAGCTCCTCCACTTCCAGAAGCCGCGCGGCTCGCGCCTGACCGACTTCACGTGGATGCCGGCGCTGTTCCCGCACGAGGACGGCGGGGTGCTGTCGATTTCGGGAAGGTTCTGAGGTCGGGGACGGGTGGCGAGCCGGCGGCGGCGGCGGCCGCGGCAGTGGCCGGAGCGCGGGGAGTGGCGGGAGCGCGGGCCGCGAGAGCGCGGCGCGAGCGGCGGGAGAAGACGAACGATGGCACTCACGTGGAAAGGTCTCGTCGCGCTCGGCATGCAGCTGCCGGGCGTTTCGGAGGGCGTCTGGTTCCGCACGCCGGCGCTCCACGTCGCGAACAAATCCTTCGTGCGGCTGAAGGAGGACGGCGAGTCGGTGGTCTTCCTCCTCGACAGCGTCGAGGAGCAGGAGGCGCTCTGCGCCTACCGCGGCGACGTGTACTTCATCACCGACCACTATCGCGGCTATCCCGCGGTGCTTGCCCGGCTCGCGACGCTAACGCCCGCAGAGTGCCGCGCGCGCCTCGAAGTGGCGTGGCGACGGAAGGCACCGCGTCGGCTCGTGAAGGCGAGCGGCGTCGGGGCTGCGGAGGGGAAGGGGAAGGGGAAGGGGAAGGGGAAGGGGAAGGGGAAGGCCGCGGCTCACTCGACGGCGCAGGTGCGGGCGAAGCGCAGCGCGCAGGCGTCGGCGAAGGCGCCGGCGAAGGCGAAGGCGAAGGCGAAGGCGAAGGCGAAGGCGAAGGCGAAGGCGTCAGCGACGGCGGAGGCGCGGGCGCGGGCGCGGGCGTCAGCGAAGGCGCAGGCGCAGGCGCCCGGGAAGGCGAAGGCGTCAGCGAAGGCGTAGGCGTAGGCGCCGGCGCAGGACGGCCGTGCAGGCAAACGCGCATGCGAAGCGGCGGGCGAACGCGAAGGGGCACGCGAACGCGAATCGCCGCGGGAGGGCGAGCGTCGGCGCGAGCACCCCGGCGGCCTAAACGAGAGCCGGCGCCGGTCGCCGCCGTCGAGCGCCGGACGGATCACGCGAACGCTAGGGCTGCGCCGCCTCGAGGTCTCCGCCGTCCACGGCGCCGCGGTACCCACGGTCGTCTTCTTTCCGGCGATCGTGCCGGCGGAGGGGTCCCGCTCGGACCCTGCGTCGTGCGCGCGGCGCGCGGTGCACCGTGGCGAGAGGATCGTTGTCGCTGGTCGTGGTGTCGCACGGCACGGACGGATCTCCGCTCGTGTACCGCGACGTCGCGATGCATCTCGGCGTGTGTCGGCTTCGTTGTGGCATCCCCGCGCGGCGTACCGGCGTCGAGCGCTGGAGCACCACGTCGTTCCCGGCGCAGGCCACTTTCGTTCCTGTCCCCGTTCCCTCCCGTGATGACGTCACCGTCCTTCGCTCCATCTCAGGACCCACAGGGCTTCGACCGTGCGCGCTCCCATCGGCGCGGGCGCGGGCGCGCGCGACATGAATAGGGCGATAGAGCTTCCCCATGTTGCACGTCGGCGCGCCGGGCTGACCATCGCGCCCCGGCAGCGCTCACGCCGCGCTGCGGTGGCCGCCCCGGGTCGTCGGCGTCACGGCGCTCTGCGCGCGTGCCCCTTTCAGGACGTCCCGGGCCGCACCCGCGGCGCGGAGCCCTCCGGGCGGTCGGGTGGCCGGGTGGCCCGGGGCCGGCCCAGGCCAGCAAGGGCCAGCAAGGGCCAGGGGTCGGCGACGCGCCTGCGCGCGTTTTGCCGGCGCTTTCGAAGCGCCGGCGCGCGGCACTCGTCTTGCGAGCGCGACGGCGCTGGCCCGCGTCGCGCGGCAACGGCCAGCGGAGATCGAGTGCGGAGCGCGATTCAGCGCTCGGGACAACGTTGGGGCGAGCGTCGAAGAGCGCTCCGCACGCGGGACCCTATGGCCCGCGCAGTGCCTACGAGCCGGAGGGACAAAGAGAAACCCACGAAAACGCACCGACCGACAAAGCGGATAGCGCGGCCCCCGCGCGAAGCCGATCGAGACGAGGGCTGAACGCTCTCGCAAGGCGAGCGTGTGTCGAGCGATCGACACACGCTCGCCGCGCTTCGAAGCGCGCCCCAGACGTCAGCGCGCATGCACGTGAGCGGCGTGCACGTCAGCGCGCATGCACGTCAGCGCGCGTGCACGTGCCGGCGCGTGCGCGTCAGTTCGCGTGCGGCTGTGCCTCGGCGGACTTGCGACCCTCGCGCGCGCGGACCGTCTGGCGCTCGAGGGCGGCCCGGACGAAGCGCGCGAAGAGCGGGTGCGGGAGCGTGGGCTTGCTCTTGAACTCGGGGTGGAACTGGCATCCGACGAAGTACGGATGGTCCTTCAGCTCCACCATCTCCACCAGCTTGCGGTCCGGAGACGTGCCGCTGAGGACGAGGCCGGCCTTCTCGAGGCGGTCGCGGTAGTCGTTCGCGAACTCGTAGCGGTGGCGATGCCGCTCGTTGATCTCGGTCGTCCCGTACGCATCTGCGGCGACCGACCCGGGGAGGAGCGAGCACGGGAAGCCGCCGAGCCGCATCGTTGCGCCCTTGCTGCGGACGCTGCGCTGCTCGGGCATGAGGTCGATGACGGCGTGCTGAGTGTCGCGATCGAACTCGGCGGAGTTGGCCGCATCGAGCTGCGCGATGCTCCGCGCGAATTCGACGACGGCGAGCTGCATGCCGAGGCAGATGCCGAAAAACGGGATCTTGTTCGCGCGTGCGTAGCCGATCGACTGGATCTTGCCTTCGGTTCCACGGTCGCCGAACCCGCCGGGAACGAGCAGCGCGTCCACGTTGGCGAGGAACTTCTCCGCGCCTTCGCGCTCGACCTGCTCCGAGTCGATGTATTCGAGCTCGACACGCACGTCGTTCGCGATGCCGCCGTGCACGAGCGCTTCGTTGAGCGACTTGTACGAGTCCTTCAGGTGGACGTACTTGCCGACGACGCCGATCTTCACGGCGCCCTTCGACGGCTTCTTGAAGCGCTCGACGATGCGCTGCCACGCGGACAGATCCGGGCTCCGGCTCCAGATGTTGAGGCGCTCGGCCACGAGGTCGTCGACGCCTTCGGAGTGGAGGTGCAGCGGGAGCTCGTAGATGCAGCTCACGTCGATCGCGCTGATGACCGCCTCGACGGGCACGTTCGAGAAGAGCGCGATCTTGTCCTTCGTCGACTTCGACAGTGGCTGCTTCGTTCGGCAGAGCAGGATGTCGGGCTGGATGCCGATCTCGCGCATCTCCTTCACCGCGTGCTGCGTCGGTTTCGTCTTAAGCTCGCCGGCAGTCTCGATGTACGGAACCAGCGTGACGTGCATCGAGACGGCGTTCTGCGGTCCTGCCTCGATCTTCAGCTGGCGGATCGCTTCGAGGAAGGGGAGCGATTCGATGTCGCCGACGGTGCCGCCGATCTCGATGATCGCGACGTCGACGCCTTCGGTGGCGTCGCGGACGCGAGCCTTGATCTCGTCGGTGATGTGCGGGATGACCTGAACCGTCGCCCCCAGGTACTCGCCGCGCCGCTCTTTGGAGATGACCGACTCGTAGATGCGGCCGGTCGTGAAGTTGTTCGCGCGCGTCATCCGCGCGCTCGTGAAGCGCTCGTAGTGGCCGAGGTCGAGGTCGGTCTCGGCGCCGTCGTCGGTGACGAAGACCTCGCCGTGCTGGTACGGGCTCATCGTGCCCGGGTCGACGTTGATGTACGGGTCGAGCTTCACGATCGTGACCCGAAGGCCGCGCGCCTCGAGCAGCGCCCCCACCGACGCGCTCGCCAGGCCCTTTCCGATCGACGACACGACACCGCCCGTGACGAAAACGTATTTGGTGGGCTTACGGCTCATCGCGCTGGCACGTAGCATAACGCGCGAAGGGACAGAAGGCTCGACGCCGCCGTGCGCAAAGCGCGAGCGAAGGCGCTGCTCTTCCGTTGCATCTGCATCATCACAGGCGCGGGCACGCGCGCACACGCAACCCTCGGCGGACGGCGCGCACACGCACGACGGTCGCGCTCGCCGACCGAGAAGGCACCGCGTTCAGCAACGGTGCTCGCGCCTGCCGATCAAGGGAGCGGGAGCCGCAAGGTGCGGAGGTGCGCAAGCGTGTCGGCGACCTCCGCGTCCGTGAGCGCTTGTGGCGGCATCTTCCCGCGCCCACGCCGGACGACGCGGGCGAAGTCGGCGGCGCGATACAGAAGAGGCCGCTCGACGAGGAGAACGCCGATGTGTCCGCGTGCGTCCATGCCGTGGCAGCCCGCGCAGCGGTCGGCGTAGAGCGAACGTCCACGGCCTGAGTCACCGCCCGCGAGCGGACCGTCTTCCTCGGGCGTCATCGCGGCAAGTGCCTCGGCGGCGTTGACCGGCGCGGGGTCGTAGGCGCCCGCATCCGAGCCGTACGTCGCGGCGAGGTACGACGCGAGCGGGGCCACTTCCGCCGGCTCGAGGTTCGCGCCCCAACCGACCATCTTCGTGACGACCTTCGACCACTGCGCTTCGGTGAGGCGCTGCTGCTCGAGCATGTCCGTCGTGTGGCAGGAGAGGCATGCGTTCGTGACGAGCGCGCGGCCGTCGATGCTCGCGGCTCCCGGCGGCCCCGCATTGCCGCTGCTCGTCGCCGGCGGATCCTTCGAGCAGCCTGCCGCCGCGACCGCGACGGCGACCGCGACGGCTCCTGCGCGCCACGCGCCTCGTGCGCGCCCTGCGCGACGCGCGCTCACGCCTGCACCTCCCACGAGACCGAGTGCCAGCCGTTCCAGAAGTAGCCGCTCGGATTCCACGGCGGGGATTCCGGCTGCACGTTGCCCTTGCGATCTTTCGCGCGAACGATCGCGGTCACGCGGCCTGGGGTTCGCTGCTCGAACGTGAAGCGGAAGACCTGCGCGCGGCCGATGCCGCCGTCGCCCTCGAGGCGAGCGCGCGTGAACGTCTTTCCGCCGTCGAGCGACACCTCGACTTCGGCGATCGGCGCGACGCCGGAAAACGCCAAACCGACGACCTCTTGCGGCCCGACCTTGCGCGGCTCGGCCTCGACCGCGCCGAGACGACCCGCACCTGCCGCGCTCCCGTCGCCCGCCCTCGCGCGCGCCCGCGCGCCCATCGCCGTCGGACGCGCGATCACGGACTTCACCGGGAACGTGCTCGCGGGGCGCATCTTCTCCGGCGGCACCGCCGCGCCGGGCTCCACCGGCTCCGTCGGCATGCGGTAGGCCGTCTTCATGAAGAAGCCGTCCGCTTCCTCTTTGTCCGCGCGCACGTGGGTGAGCCACTTCACCCAGTGATCGCCGGCCCAACCCGGAACGACGAGGCGCAGCGGCGCGCCGTGCGCGAGGGTGAGGTCTTCGCCGTTCATGCGGTACGCGAGGAGCGTCGTCGGATCGAGCGCACGCTCGAGAGGAATGCTGCGCACGAACGGCGGGACGGTGGGCTTCGGCGGCGCATCGGCGCCCGCCATCCGCACGTGGAGCGCCTGCTTCGTCAGGCCCGCCTTCTGCAGCACGTCACGCAGACGCACGCCGGTGAACGTGGCCTGCCCCATCGCGCCATGCACCCACTGGATCCCCGGCACACGCGGGCGGTGCAGCGCACGCCCGTTACCGGCGCACTGGAGGACCGCCGTGAGCGTCACCTCGGCGAACGCCCCGCGAAGCTCGTCGACCGAGAGCGAGAGCGGCCGCTCGACGAGGCCGTCCACCACCACCCGCCGCGCGCGATCGAGCGCAGGAGCTCCGAAGTGGCTCCGCACGAAGAACACGGACGTCGGGGTGATCACGCGGTCGAACCATGCGAGCGGCGTCGCAAAGTTGTGATGCGGCGCGCCACCATGACGGAGCAACGTCGCCTCCGCGTCGCCGCGCGCATCGCCGAGCGGCGTCGCGAGCGCGGCACCGCCGCCTGCGAGCAGCGCACGCCTACTGATCCGCGGCCGCGTCATGCGGCGCATCAGAGCGGCGGAAGCAGCCGCAGGTCAAGGCGCGTGGTATACGCGCGACCGCGTGCAGCGCCCGCAATGGCTCCCCACTCGACCGGATGCGCCGGGCCTGGGGCTCGCGTTCGCCATCGGTGCGCTCGCCGTGCTCGCCGCGAAGCTCCTGCCTCCCTCGCCGTTCGTGTCCGACGTCGTCATCGCGCTCTTCCTCGGTGCGCTCGTCGTCAACACGCCGCTCGCTCGCATCGTCGGCCTCGGCGCGGTCGGCAAGGAGCGCGAGCCGGATCGCTATGCGGCCGGCCTTCGCTTCACCGGCAAGTGGGTCCTCCGCCTCGCCATCATCCTCATGGGCCTCAAGGTCCAGACCGGGTTCTTCAGCCGAGGAGAGGTCGCCCTCGTCTTCGGCGTCGCCGCGGCCTCGCTTCCGAGCGCGTTCTTCGTCGCGCACGTGCTCGGCGTCCTTCTCGGGGTACGCCGGCCACTCGTCGATCTGCTCGCCGGCGGCACCATGATCTGCGGCGCGTCCGCCGTGAACGCGATCGCACCCGTCGTCGGCGCCCACCGCGAGGAGCAAGGCGTCGCGATCGCGGTCATGTTTCTCTTCAGCGTCGTCGCCATGGTGGCGTTCCGGTCGATCGCGCTGCTGGTCGGGCTCGACCCGGCCCACGCGGGGCTCTGGAGCGGGCTCGCGGTGAACGATCTCTCGAGCGCCATCGCCGTCGGCGCTCAGATGGGCGGCGTCGCCGGGATCGGCGGCGTCATGGCCGCCGCGTCGAAGTCCGCGCGCATCCTCCTCCTCGCGCCCGTTCTCGTCGGTCTCGCGCTGCTGCGTCGCACCGGGCCGGTGTCACGAGCGCGCTCGACAGGTCTCCGGAAGAGCATCGTCGAGGCGCTCCCTGGCTTCCTCGTCGGGTACGTCGGGCTCGCCATCGTCCGCGCGCTCGTCGATCGCGCCGCGGGTCCTGCGCCTGCCTGGCAAACGGTGCTCGCGGCCGACAAGCTCGTCGTCGACGTGCTCATGGCCACCGTCTCGGCAGGCATCGGGCTCCACCTGTCGCTCCGTACCGTGCTCGGCTCGAGCGCTCGCGCCGTCGCGGTGGGAGGTGGCGCTTCGGTGTGCACGGCGGCCGTCACGCTCGCGATGATCACGGCCGCTGCGCGCGGCGCCACCGTGACCGCCGCGCTGATCGGCGTGGGCGCGGTCGGCGCCGCCTACGCGCTCCATCGTTCCGTCGCGCGCGACGAGGTCCGCCTCGCGCTTCTCGAACGCCGCTTCTCCTCGGGCGCGCTCGTCACCCTCGCCGAAGCGAAGACGCTGCTCGACGCCGCCGAACGTCGCGGGCCGCTGGGCGAGCCGTTCCTCCGTCGTCTCCTCGATCAGATCAGCCCGGCAATCGGCGAGCTCATCCCGGCACGCACGAGCCCGCTCCCGCACGGCGAGGGCTGCCGCTGGATGACGTACTGGGAGGGCCGCTCGGGCTGGGCGCTCGTCGCGGTGGTGCGCGAGGCCGGCTCGATGACGCCCATCCATGCGCATCCGCACCGCCTCCTCGGCAAAGCGATCGAAGGCGTCCTCGAAGAGCTCCGCTTCCGCGAAGTCGGTCACCGACGTGTCGAGCTCGTGTCGCGCAACGTGCTCGCGCACGAGGAGCTCGTCGAGACGGACGGCCTCGGCACGTTGCACGTCGTCCGCGCGCACGGAGCCGCGCCTGCGATCGATCTCCAGCTCCGCGGCCCCGAGGTCGGCAAGCCGGGACGCCGGCTCGCCGTCGCGCCCGCCATCGATCTCACGAAGCTCGCGGTCGGCGCCCAGCTCGAGGTGGTCGAAGAGGTCGACGATCGGCCGGGCCAAGGCGGGGAAGGCGCGTCGGCCGGGCGCGTTCCCGAGCAAGCGCCCGTGTGATCCGTGTCTGACCGCTCCGCTCCCGCGCGGATCTGGTACGTTGCCGGCGTGGCACAACGCGCCCTCCTGGGGGGACGCTACGAGCTCGGACCGGCGATCGGCTCCGGCGGCTTTGCTACGGTGTTCCGTGCGCGCGACCGCCAGTCGAACGCCGACGTTGCCGTGAAGCTCGTGCCGCCTGGCGTCGCCTACGACGCGACGCCTCACAAAGAGCGCCTCGCACGCGAAGGCGCGATCCTGAAGCGACTGAGCTCGCGTCACGTCGCGCGCGTCTACGACCTCGGCGCCGACGCGAACGGCGTATGGCTCGTCAGCGAGCTGGTCGATGGCGTCCCGCTTTCGATCGACGGCCTCGGTCGACCGCTCTTCCCGCACGAGGTGCTGCGCGTCGCGCGCGGCTTGCTCGAGGGCCTCGCGGCGGCGCATGCGGCGGGGATCGTGCACGCCGACGTGAAGCCGTCGAACGTTCTCGTGCCGCGTACGAAGGACGGGATCGATACGCCGAAGCTCATCGACTTCGGGCTCGCGCGCGCGACTCCACGCGATGCGCTCGCGCGTGAGCTCGGCGACGGCTCTCCGCCGGAGAGCGGCGTCGTTCTCGGCACGGCGCGCTACATGGCGCCGGAGCTCCTCGCCGGACGCGTGGCCGACGCACGCTCCGACGTGTACGCGGCTGGCCTCGTCCTCTTCGAGCTCCTCGGCCAGGGCGAGCTCTTCGCGGGAGACGACGTCCGCCAGGCGCTCCGCGCGCGCATGGTTTCGGATCCCGAGCTCGAGGGACGCGTTGCGCCGCCGCTCTCGTCGGTGCTCGCGCGCATGCTGGCGCGCGATCCGAGCATGCGGTATCGCGACGCGGCCGAGGCGCTCGCCGCCGTCGTCGATCTCGATACGGCGCCGGTCGCCGTGCTGGCGCCGGAAGAGCAGCCCACGGGCGTACGAGGAGCAACCCAGCTGCCGCGTGCGGGCTCCACGGCCCCGCCGCCTCCGTCCTCCGCGCGTGCCTCGCAGGCGGCGCTCGCCGCGCGGCGCGACTCGCTCGCTTCGCTCGCTGCGCGCAGCAGCTCGGTGCCGGCGAGCCGCCCTGCCTCGACGCGCCCGAGCGCGATGCCGCGGCTCAGCGGGCTGCCCGAGGATGCCGTCGAAGCGTTGCGAGAGACGCTCCGACACCTCGACCTCGCCATGCTCGACGCGCTCGCCCGGCGCGAGCGAGGGAACCCCATCGGACGCATCGCACGCGCCGTCGCGTTGGCGCTGCGGCTCGAGCTCGACGCCGCGGCGCTGATCCTCGAGCCTCTCGCGCTGCAGAGCGACGTCGCGCGTGCGGTGGGGGCGACCATCCTCGCGCCGCGCGCGCGGCGAGTGACGCGGGCGCGCGTCGACTCGGACCGCGAGGACCGTTGGATCGACACGATCCCGGCGGAGCTCGCCGCCGTGCTCACCGCCTTCGCCGCGGCCTTGTCGGCCCGCGACGATGCCGCACGCGACGCGGCACGCTGCAGTCGCGTGCTCGATCGCCTGGAGGCCCTCGTCGCGAGCGCGGATCCGGAGTCCGTGCGACGTGTCGATGCTGCGCGGGTGACGGTTCGGATCGCGCACATCGCTTCGCGCGTGAAGGCTGGCGAGCTCGCCTCCGGAACTGCGCTCGATCTCGTGGCGCCGCTCGAGACCGGCGAGGGGCGCGCGCGTGTCCCCTTCGACCGCGTGGTGCGCGCGCTGCTCGCGGCGGCGATCGGCGTGCGGACCGACGAAGGTCGGGCGCGTGACGATCTGGAGCGCGCGGTCCGGTCCGCGAACGAGAGCGGCGCGACGCTGATCGAGGCGTGCGCGTCGGCGGCCTGGGGAAGGCTCCTCGTCGATGCGCCGCTGCGCGTGGAGCAGGGGCTCGCGGTCCTCGAGCGTGCGACGACGCTCCTCGCGCACGGCGATGCGCCGACCCTCGAGCACGAGGCCGAGCACCATCGTGCCGCCGCGCTGATCGTCGTCGGCCGCTGGAAAGACGCGGTTCCGCGCCTCCGGGCGGCGCGCGAGGCGGCGCATGCGGAACGCGCGGTGGAGTCCGAGATCCTGTCGGCGAGCCTCGAGGTCGTGGCGCACCTCGCGATCGGCGACCACGATCCGGCGCGCGAGGCCGCGGCTGCCCTCGGCGCGGCACGCATCGGGACGGCCGGCGGACGCGCCGCGGCGCACGCGTGGATCGCGCGCTGTCTCGAAGCGCTCGCCTCGAACGACCGCGAGGCGGCCGAGGACGCCCACGCGGAGGCGAGCGCCCGCGCTCGGGAGGCGGGGACCGACAGCGCCGACGCGTACGTGCTCGTCGAGGTGCTGGCGATGCTCTTCGACGCCGCGCGCGGCGTCCTCCACGACGTGCACGGGCCGGCCGCCGAGCTCGAACGTTTCGCCGCGGAGCACGGCTTCACCTCGTTCTATTGGTTCGACGTGTTGCGGAGCGTGGTCGACCGGGTCGACGAGGTCGCCGCGCGCACGTCGATGCACGATGCGCTCGCGCGCGTCGCCCTGCTCCTCGGGCCGGCGAGCCGTCTCGCGCGGGAGCGGCGAACCAGCATCCCGCCGGCGCTACCGGATTGACGCGCCGCGCGCAGGTGAGCGCGCCGCGTGCCGCTTGGGACCGCCGCGTAGCCGTGCTATTCCGCGCGCATGTCCGGCGAGACCATCGGCATCCTCGGATTCGACAGCTTCCACTTCGTGGTCGAGAACATCGACCGGAGCCGGCAGTTCTACGCCGACCGCTTCGACTTCAAAGAAGTCGCGCGCGCCGGTGACGAGCTCGTCGAGCGTAGCGGCCAGCAGTCGGTGGTCTTCGGCGCGGGCGACGTACGCGTCTGCGTCTCGACGCCCCTCCGCCAGCAGGCGAAGGCGGCGCGGTATCTGAAGCGCCACCCCGCGGGCGTGATGAGCCTCAGCTTCCGCGTGAAGGATCTCGACGAGACGATCGCGTTCCTCGACAAGCGCGGCGGAACCTTCCTCGCCGACCCGCTCGAAGACAAAGACGGCAACGGGCGCTATCGCTCCGTCGAAATCGCGACGCCGCTCGGCGACGTCGCCTTCCGCTTCGTCGAGCGCACGGAGTACGCGCGGTTCGCGCCCGGCTTCGTCGACTCCGGGGTGGGCAATGCCGGCCGCCCGCAGAACATCTTCGGCATCAAGACGATCGACCACGTCACCGCGAACGGCCTCACGATGCAGCCGATCATCGCGTGGTACCGCGACGTGCTCGGGTTCGTACCGTTCTGGGACATCAGCTTCCACACGAAGGACGTCGCGAAGCGTGAGCAGACGCACGGCTCGGGCCTCCGCTCGATCGTCATGTGGGATCCGGCGAGCGGCGTGAAGTTCGCGACGAACGAGCCGCTCCGCCCGAATTTCCGCGACTCGCAGATCACGAAGTTCGTCGACGACAATCAGGGCCCCGGCGTGCAGCACGTCGCCATGGCCGTCGACAACATCGTCTGGACGATCGAGGAGCTGAAGCGGCGCGGCGTCGACTTCATGGATACGCCGAAGGCGTACTACCAGGCGCTGCCGGAGCGCCTCGCGAACCTCGGCCTCACGAACGTGAAGGAAGAGATCGCCGAGCTCGAGCGCCTGCAGATCCTCGTCGACGGCGCGCACGACAAGTACATGCTGCAGATCTTCCTCCGCGAGGCGGCCGCTCTGCACGACGACGTTCGCGCGGGGCCGTTCTTCTACGAAATCATCCAGCGCTGCGGCGACGAGGGCTTCGGCTACGGAAACTTCCGCGCGCTCTTCGAGAGCATCGAGCGTTTCCAGAAGACCTCCGGAAAGACCTGAACGTGTCCTCGCGTGCGGTCGTCGTGACGGCGCTGCTCGCGGCGATGCCCGCGCAGTGCTCGAAGGTGATGGGGAAGAAGCCGGCGGCGAGCGCGGAGCCCGCACCGACGGCGGCGCCTACGCCCGTCGTCGTGACGAGCGCGACGACGCCGCCGATCTGGAGCCCGCCGGACACGACGGGCGGCACCACGACGACGGCGACGCAGACCGGCACCGCCAAGGAGCCAGGCGTGAGCGCGGAGCTCGCGAAGGCGAAGACGGCCGCCGAGCAGAAGGATCATAAAAAGGTCAAAGCGCTGCTCGAGAAGAAGGTCCACGGCGGCAAGGGCACGACCGAGGAAGCGAGGCTCCTCCTCGCCGCGTGCACGCAGCTCAAGGACAAGACCTGCATCGCGGACGTGAAGAAGCAGCACCCCGAGGCCGTGGAGTGATCACGGGCCGCACGCGTCGCACCGGCGCGAGGCGTTGAATTTCCCGGGCTCGGTGATTGCAGTCGACGACGAGGGATGCTCGCCTCGTCTGTCTCGCGGGGACTCCAGGCCCAAGAACGCGGCTCCGCCCGCTCTGCTGCTCGAACGCCGATTCGCGGCGGGGCAGGCAGGATGACGACGGCAGTGACGCTCGCCGCCGCGCTCTTCGCGTTCGGCTGCGGAGGCGCCACAAAGGGTGCTTCGCCACAGGCGCCGGGCAAGGCCGCGCTCACCGGAGCGAAGCTGGGCGTTCGCTACGATCGCGTGCTCGTCGCGGAGAAGGGGGCGATCACGATGGTCGCCCGCGGCGGTTGCGCCGCGACCGTCTCCTCCGGCATGGACGCGACGGGTCCCTTCGAGGAGATGCGGGTGCGCTGCCCGCAACCAGATCGGCTCACGTCCTGGTTTGCGGCCGTCGACAAGATCACGTCGACGCTTCCGGTCGAAGCGGTGGAGGACGATGACGATACGCCCGCGACGCTGCCGGCCGCCGAGCTCGTGACCGCGAAGGGTGACGTGCTCGCGGTGAAGGCGAAGGGCGACGCCGAGCGCCTCGTCTCCGAAGTCCGCGCGCTCACCGCCGAGCTCGCGTCCGCGGAGGTCCCGAGCCCGGGGCCGCAGTCGCCGAACGGCTGGCAGCTCCTGCGCGTCTCCGGCCCTGCGCACGTGTTCCTCGGCGGAAGTCCGGCGACCGGCGTTCTCGATGCTCGCATGTCGACGTCGGGTCAGTACCTCTGCGAGTTCGTCGCGAACGCGAAGGGCAACCCCATCCGGGCGACGAAGAGCGGATGGATCAAGCCGGCCACGGCAGCGCGTGCGATCGACGAGGTGCTCACGCCGTTCGCCGACGTGGGCAGCGCCGAGCGTAGGCCGGCGACGTTCGCATCGGCCATCCAGGCAGGCGCCGAGAAGCGCGCGAACGCGGCGTCGACGGCCGCGGTGTTCGAGCGCTTCGCGCACGTGCAGGACGCGCTGGGAGATGCGTGTCTCCCCGAGCTCGACCCGCCTGCTCCGATTGGCCTCTGATCACGGCGTGCTGGCGAGCCCGAGCCAACGGCCTTCCGCACTCGGGACGAAGCCGCGCGCGCGCTCGCTCGTGACCGCGATCTGGTCCTCGTGCCAGAGTGGGACGAGCAGCGCCTCGCGTCGTACGCGTGCGTCGAGCTCGGCGTAGATCGCACGCCGCGCGGCAGGATCCAGCGTGGCCTCGCCGAGATCGAGCAGGCGATCGACCTCGGCGTCGCGCACGCGTCCGCGGTTCGCACCGGCGGGTGGGATCGAGGAAGAGTGGAGGAAGACGCGGAGCACGTTCGGCTCGGTGAGCTCCGGAAGCTGGAGCGTCGCGAGCTCGAAATCGCCAGCGCCGAGGCGGCCGAGCAGCGTGCCGAGCTCGAGGGGAACGACATCGATCGAGACCCCCGCGCGTTCGAGCTCTTGGGCGAGGAACCGCGCGATCGTCCCGCGGAGGCGATCCGTCGACGTCAGTAGTGTCAGGTGCAGGTTCGGCGGAAGCGTCGCGCTTGCCCCTTCCGCCAGTCCTTCGCCCGCAGGCGGCGTGTACGCCCAGTGCGAGGGAGGGAGCAACGTCGCCGCCACTTCGGCATGCCCGGCGAGCAGCGTCTTGGCGACGCGTTCGCGATCGATCGCGCGGGCGACGGCGCGGCGGATGTTCGCGTCGGCGAGCGGCCCTCGATCCGTGCGTACGACGAGGTACGTCAGGTTCGCGCCGCGGCGCGCGCTCACGGTCAGGCCCGGAGCTCCCTCCAGCGCGGGCAGCAGCGTCGGCGAGAAACCGTTCACGACGACGTCCGCGCGACCGGCGTGCATTCGGAGCGCGCGCGCGTTCTCGTCGTGCACGGTGCGAAGCACCACAGAGTGCGGCGGCGCGGGCAACGCAGCGCCCGTTGCCGGCGAGAGCTCGAGCGCGCCCGGCTCACGTCGCGTGAGCACGTACGGACCGAGGCCGTCGAGCGATCCGTCCGCACGCGGCGGCGAGAAGGCTTCGTCGGCGCGCAGCACCGGGAGCTCGAGGTCGGTGAGCAACGTCGCATGCGGCCGCGTCAGATGGATGACGAGCTCGCGCGGCGTGACCTCGTCGACGCTCGCGACCGCTTCGACGACGCGCGCATGCCGGGACCCGACGGAGGGGTCCTTGAAGGCGCGGATCGTGGCGGCGACATCGCGTGCGGTGAACGGCGCGCCGGAGTGGAACCGCACGTCGTCGCGGAGATGTACGCGGAGCGCACGGTCGCCCTCCCACGCGAAGCGCTCCGCCAGGTACGGCACCGGAGCCAGCGTGTCGGCATCGAGGCGGACCAGGCCTGCGTGGAGCAGGCGCGTCGTGCGCATCGCGACGGCGTCGGTCGCGTGACGCGGGTCGAGCGTCTCCGGGTCGTTCGAGACGAGCATCTCGAGAGGACGCGACGTGCCGCGCACGCGCTCGCCCGGCGTGCAGGAGAGCGAACCCGTGCACAGCGCCGCCGAGAGGGCGAGGGCGAGGCGGGCCGTGGTAGAAGGACCCCGATGCGTGCGCGTCGTCTTCTTCCCGCTACTGCCCTCGTCGCGTGCTCGCTCGTGTTCGTCGGTGGCGCGCGCTCTCAGACGGACGCGCGCGGCGCTGCTCCCGCCGCTCCCTCCGCGCCGGCCGCGAGGGACGCGCAGCTCGAGGCCGCTGTCCGCACCCTCGTACGGACGCGCGGGCTCGAGGACGCGCAGGTCGGCGTCGTGCTCATGGACTGTGAGACGGGGAACGTCCTCGCGCAGGCCGGAGAGCACCTGCCGCTCAACCCCGCGTCGAACGCGAAGCTCTATACCGCCGCCGCCGCGCTCGCGATCCTGCACGGGTCCCACAGATACCAGACGACGCTGAGCGGCGCGGTCAAAGGCGGCGTGGCGAGCGGGCTCGTGCTGCGCGGGCTCGGCGACCCGTCGCTCCGTACGCAAGATCTCTGGGCCATGGCGCAAGAGCTGAAGGCGCACGGCGTGAAGCGCGTCGAGGGCGATCTCACCGTGGAGCAGCGGTTCTTCGACGAGCAGACCACGCCGCCCGCGTTCGAGCAGCAGCCGAACGAGTGGGCCTCTTTCCGTGCGCCCGTGAGCGCGGTGGCGGTGAACGAGAACACCGTCACGCTGACGATTCGTCCGCAGGGCTCCGGCGGCAACGCGATCGCCTCGTTCGATCCGCCGGGGTTCGTCGACGTCGAAGGGGCGGTGAAGACCGGCGGCGAGGGCGCCGACACCGTCGGCCTCGAGCTCGCGCCGGCGGGAAAGCGGCTCTCCGCGAAGCTCTCCGGGACGATCGGCTCGGACGCGAAGCTCGTTCGCTACACGCGGCGCGTCGACGACCCGCAGCTGCTCGCAGGCTATGCGCTGAAGGCGGTCCTGAAGGACTCCGGCATCGAGACGTCGGGCGACGTGAAGCTCGGCACCGGCACCGAGAAGAGCAAAGGCGGCGTGCTCGCGCGTCACGAGTCGGAGCCGCTCTCGACGCTGCTCTATGCGCTCGGCAAGAGCAGCGACAATTTCTATGCGGAGATGATCTTCAAGTCGATCGCCGCCGAAGCGAAGGCTCGCCCCGGCAAGAGCCAAGATGCCGCCGAGGTCGTCACGCGCTGGCTCGAGAAGAACGATCTCTCCGACGCCGGCCTCGTCGTGAAGAACGGCTCCGGGCTGTTCGACGCGAACCGCACGACGGCGCTCTCGGTCGCCAAGCTGCTTCGCTTCGCCTGGCAAGACCCCATCATGCGCGGCGAGTTCCTCGCGCAGCTCTCGATCGGCGGCGTCGACGGCACGCTGCACAAGCGCTTCCGCGATCTGCGCGCGCATCGCTCGGTGCGCGCGAAGACCGGCACGCTCGAGTCGGCCATCGCGCTCTCCGGCTACGTCCTCGGCCCGCCCGGCAAGGGCGCCGTCGCCTTCTCCATCATGTTCAACAAGGTTTCTGGCCACGGCTCGGACGCGCGGATCGCCGCAGACAAGCTCGTCGAACGACTGCACGCGCGCTTGTGGCCGTGAGCGCGGCGCAGCGCTCCACGCTCTAGAGCACGGCGCGTGATGCGTGCGAGACCGTCAGATCCTGCGCGATGCGGTGGAAATCGGCGCGGCGTGCGCCGAGGTCGAGCACGACGAAACCGGCGCCGTCGTCCCGGGCCAGCGTCCCGGCGTTCACGACCAGAAGAGGCGTCTTGCCGGAGCCGCGCTCGAAGCGTCGGACCATCGGCACGTGCGTGTGCCCGGTGACCATGACGGAGACCGACGCATCGAGCAGCACCTTCATCAGCTCGTCGTTCGTGGAGAGCGCGTAGCCGCTGTCGTCGGGGCCGAGCTTCTTCATGTCGCTCTCGCCGACGCCGTGGCAAAGGAGCAGCACGCCGCCGCCGAGGTCGATGCGGACGGTGGGGGGGAGCGACTTCAGGAGCTCGATCGACGACGGCGCGAGCGTCGTCATGCGATGCGCGTTCGGAAGCGTGCGCATCGTGTCTTCGCGGATCCAGCGATCGTGGTTGCCGCGCACCGTCACCACGCCGTGGCGCGCGAGCAACGTGCAGGCGTGATCGACGTCTCCGAGGCCGTCGACGACGTCACCGGTGCAGAGGACGCGGTCGACGTTCGCCGCGCTGAGCATCTCGAGCGCGACGGCGAGACGCTGGTCTTCCGCGTGGACGTCGCCGATGAGCCCAAAACGCATCAGGGCCTGCGATCGTGCACGATCGCAGGCCCTGGTTGCAACAGAGGTCAGGTCGAGATCAGTAGCCGGGCGGGAGAACGAAGTCGTTCAGCGGGGCGTCGTCCCAGCAGCTGTTCGGGTCCGAGGTGCCGGCGGGCGTCTGCGTGCAGTGCTTCACCGGGCCGTCGAGGTACTTCATGTAGAGGTCGTGGTAGCCCGGGAGCACGAACTGGCGATCCACGCGGTAGCTGCCCCACGAGTTCTTCACGCGGATGAACTCGATCTTCGCTTCGGGCGCGAGCGCCGCCTGAAGGGCTTCGGGACGCGTCTCGACGATGCCGGCCGGCAGCGTGCCGAAGCCGGGAACGTCGTTGATCTGGTAGTCCTCGACGACGACCATGTGGCCACCCTGGCTGCCCGGGGTCGCGGGCGGAGCCGCAAAGCGGCCCTGCTGGTCGAGGGCGTTGAAGTCGACGTACCAGGACACGATGACCGGCTGCTTGTCGTGCATCGCGCGCTGGATGCGGGTGAGCATCGCGCGGCGGGAGGCGGGGTTCGACGGGTAGCTCGCCATCTGCCAGGCGAGGCGGCCGCCGCGCGGGCCCCACGAAGAGGAGTACGTGCCGATCGCGTCCTGCAGCGTGGCCTGCACGGGCTGGTGGGTCTCCGGGTCACGGAGCATCACCTTGATGTCCTTCGCGCGCTTGATCGACGTGAAGCTCGTCGACACCGTGCTCTTGTCGAGCGTGCGCGTGACCCCGGCGCCGAAGACGCGCGTGAGCTGCGTACGGACGTTCGGAGCGAGCTCCCAGGCGGCATCGAGCTCGCGGCGCACGAGCGCGCGGTCGCGGCGGGCCTGCGGGGTCGAGAGCGCGCCGGTCTTCAGCGACGCGTTGATCTTGGCGAGGGCGCTCTTCTGGCGCGCCGACATCTCGTCCGCGGCTTCGCTCGCGATGAACGAGCCTTCGTTGACGATGCCGTAGCGGTTGATGATCTCGGCGGCCGTCGAGTACCAACCGCCGGTCTGGATCTCGCTCGAGGCGCTGCCGTTCGCGATCTGGTCGAACCAGTGCCAGTACGTCCAGTACGACTCGCTCATATTGAGCTCGCTGTTCGTGCGGCTCGCATCCTTCGCGAGCGACTCCGCCCAGCTCGCCGTGGCGTAGAGCCAGCAATTGCCGATCGACTGGCGCTTCACCTTCGAGTGATTGACGTCCGTGATCGCCTCCGTGCTCGCCTCGACCTCGTCGTCTTCGGCCGCATCGGCGGAGACGGCGCACCCGCCCGCGAGGACGGCACTGGCAGCAAACATCGCAGCGAGCAGGGGACGACGAAGACGTTCGAGGTTCATGGAGGCTCCTTGGCGGACGGCGTGAGGCAAAAGCGAGGGGCAGCGCGCACACGGCCGCATCGACGATGCGGCCGCGCTCGACGCAAAAAGCGCGTCGAGGGACGTCTGAGCGGCGGCGCGAGCGCGAGATCGCGAGGCAGGATGAAGAGAAGCGAGGAACGAGTCGGCGCTCGCCGCCGGCGCAGGTTCAGGTAGCACACACGAGAACACACGCAACGCGAATGTGCGCTCGAAGCGATTTCAACGAGAAGGAAGCAAAGCGGCCGCGGTGCTTGCCGCTGCGGTGGTCGTATACGTCGGGTCGGGTGCGACCCTTCCTCGCGAAAGGAAGACCCCGCGTGCGCTCTCCGGACGCCGCGTGCGCGCCCGACATCTTCTCGCGCCGCGCGCTGCCCGATACGTTGCGGTCACGATGGACGCGAAGCGAAAGCTGAAAGGGATGCTCGCCCGGATCTTCTCGGACGCGACCGCCGAGGACTCCGAACGCGCGGAGCTGAAGGCCTATCTCTCGTCCGGAGCGCTCTCGATGGCGGAGATCAAGGACGTGTTCCAGGACTTCGTCGAGACGACGTGGAAGATCACCGTCGCCGACGGCGTCATCTCGGACATCGAGCGGCAGCGGCTGAACGAGATCGTCCGCGTGCTCGGCCTCGAGCTCACCGACCTGCCCGCCGAGTGGGTGAACGCGCTCCGTCAGTCCGTGCTGCCGACGCCGCGCTGAGCGCGCGTACGGCGGCGATCGTCAGAGCGGCTCGTACGTGAGCTGGCCGTCGCGCCCGACCACGGCGTACGCGCGGCCGAGCACCGCGTCGCGCGCGATGAAGCCGAAGACGCGCCCGTCGCGGCTGTTTCCGCGATTGTCGCCGAGCACGAGGAGCTTACCCGCCGGGACGGTCACCGGCCCGAAGTCGGGACCGCCGCCTGCGGCGAGGTTGATGCGCGGCTCGTCGACGAGGCGTCCGTCGATCCAAACGTGCCCGTCGCGCACCTCGACGCGATCGCCCTCGACGGCGACGACGCGCTTCAAGAGCACCGCGCCGACGAGGTCACCGGGGTCTCCGTGCCGGGACACGTCGTCGGGCGGCTCGAGCACGACGACCTCGCCGCGCGCGGGCGGCGCGAACCGGAGCACGTACGCATCGGTCAGCGGCATGCGCAGGCCGTACGCCGCTTTGGCGACGAAGATGCGGTCGCCGACGTGGACGGTGGGCTCCATCGATCCGGACGGCACGCGGTAGTGGTCCGCGAAGGATGCGCGCGCGGTGAGCGCCACGGCGGCCGCCGAGGCGACCTGCGCAAAGGTCCGAAAGCGTCCGCGCGTACGTCGCTGCTCGCTCCTCATGCGCGAGGCAACCGGCGACCCGGCGCAGCCATTCCGGCGCCGCACGAGGAGCCGTGCCGCACCACGGACGCCGAATCTCGCTCACGCCGTCGAGGCGGGAGGCGGTAAGCTCGCCGCCGTGAGCGACGACATCGAGTGGGTCCTCCTGCGTTCCTTCAAGAGCCCCCAGCAGGCGCAGATGCTCGGAGAGATCCTCGAGCAGCAGGGAATCACCGTCATCGTCGAGGGCGCGATGGCGACGGGCGTTCTTCCCGGGGTCGAGAGCGCGCGCGTGATGGTGCCGAAGGACCGCCTCGCCGAAGCGGCCGAAGCGGCACGCGCCTTCGACACCGACGCCGTCTGACGAGACACCGCGTCGGACCCGCGCGAGCCGCGCGCGAGGTCAGTCGCGCATGTGCTTGCGGATCTTGCCGAGCGCCTGCTCCTGGAGCTGCCGGATGCGTTCGCGCGACAGGTTGTATTTGTCGCCGATCTCCTTCAGCGTGAGCTCGTCCTCGTCGTCGAGACCGAAGCGCCAACGGATGATGCGCGACTCGATCGGCGTGAGGTGCCCGAGCAGGCGACGGACCTCTTCTCCCCACTTCTGGGAGACGAGGCTCTCGTAGGGCGACTGCATGTTGTCGTCCTGCAGGAAGTCGATGAACTTCCTGCCGTCCTCGTCGCCGACGGGGCGGTCGAGCGAGAAGGGCGTCTCGGCCCACGCGCCCTTCACCTTGTCGAGCTTCTCCTGCGGGATGCCCGTCTCCTTCTCGAGCTCGTCGAGCGTCGGATCACGCCCGGTGCGCGCGATGACGGCTTGCGTCGCGCGCTGCACGCGGTTGTGCGTGTCGAGCATGTGCACGGGGATGCGCACCGCGCGACCCTTGTCGGCGAGCGCGCGGCTGATCGCGTGACGGATCCACCACGACGCGTACGTCGAGAAGCGGTAGCCGCGCGTGTGATCGAAGCGCTCGACGGCCTTCATGAGGCCGATGTTGCCTTCTTGAATGAGGTCGATGAGCGGGAGGCGGCCGCGGTTGTAGCGGCGCGCGATCGACACGACGAGGCGGAGGTTCGCTTTGACGAACTTGTTCTTCACGCGCTTCGCGTGTCGGTTCGCCTCGCCGATCTTCTCGAGATACTTCTTGTAGCTCGACGTGTTCGCGAGGCTCGGGTCCGACTGCGCGGGGGCGGCCGGCGTCGCGACCGCGATGCCTTCGTCCTCGTGATCGTCGAGCGGCGTCGGCTCGCCGAGCTTCCTGACGGCCTCCTCGGCGTGCGCGATCCACAGGCGGTCGGAGTCGGCGAGGCGGATGGCGCGCGCGAGGCTCTCCGACAGCGCGCGGTACTTCTTCTCCTGCTCGCGCGTCAGCTTGTTGCGCTGCTTCTTGTACGCCTTGCAAAGCTTGCGGAGCTCGCCGAGCTGCGGAAGCTCGATCGCCTCTTCGTCTTTCGGCAGATCTTTCTCGAGCGTGTCGAGCGCGTGCTCCGCGGCGGGGACGTACGCGAGGATCGCGCACCACTGCTCGACCTCCGCCTTCTCGACGTCGACGGCCGTCCCGAGCTCCTCGTCGGGACCCATGACCGCGTGCGTGGCCATCTCGCGGAAGTACCGCGCGAGCATGGAGTCGCCGCCGCCCTCGTCGCCCGCCGCCTTCTTCGCGGTGGGCGGCTTCGGCTCGTCTTCCGCGTCGGCAGCGACCTCGGCGGCCTCTTCGAAGTCGAACTCCTCGTCGAGCACGACGAGCTCGCCTTCGGCGGCGACGGTGCTCGCCGGCGCGGCCTCGTCCTCGCCCTCGTCGTCGACGGGACCACGCGCGACGTCGTCTGCGGGCTCCTTCAGCGCCGCGCTGCTCTTCTTGCTCATGGGAGCCTCACTCTTCTCGTGTTTCGTGGTCTGCCGGCGGGGCATGGTGACTAGCGGTTCGAGGAGGAACGGTTTCGAAGGCAGGGGCGCGAGGTCTGGTTTTCGAGCGCGTGATGCTTTGACAAGTCGCGGATTCGGGGTCAGACCGAGACGGGCAACTCGCCCGGGGCGCTTCTCGAGGGAGACTTCGACGTTGCTGCGCGTGTCACGCGCGCGCTCGAGTGAGCGACGCGAGCCGCGCGTACCTGATGGTACCGAGAATTTCGTGGCTCGTGTGCGCGCCGCGCGGGACGCGCACCGGAAACGATTTTGCAATTTGCGTTCCCCCCAGGGGCGGATGTAGGGACCTCTCCCGTGGCGCCGCGACCTCGTTCCCGCTCCCGATCTCGTTCGTCGGGATCTCGAACGCCATTCCGAGCTGCCTCCTTGTACGCGCGCACGGCGCGAGCGGTCGTCCGGCGGCCGTCGTTCGGCGTCGCCATCCTCGTCGGCTCGATGATGCACGCGGCCGGCCATGCGCTCGTCGCGGCAGCGGGCGGGATGCTCGCGCGCAGTCTGGCGGGGGGTGGGGGATCGATGGACCAGCGATCCATGCGGATCGCCGGTGAGCTCGGGGCGGGCGATGCCATGCTCGGGCTCGCTTTTGTGGGGCTCGCCGCGGCCCTCGTGAAGCTCGCAGGCGGGGTGCTCGCCGCGGGGGCGGAGGCGCGCGTCGCGGGCGATGTAGGGACGGCGCTTCGCCTCGAGGTCTTGGACCGCGTGCTCGCTGCCAACTCCGTGCGCGCGGCGCGACACGCCGATCATGGATCGGCCGAGCTCGCACACGCAGGCACACCGGAACGTGCCGCTCGCACCACCGCGTCGATCGCTTCGCTGACGACGCACGTCGCCGACGTCGAACGCGGCGTCGCCGCCGGCGTCCTCGGCGAGCTCCGCAGCATCCTGCAGCTCGCTCCTCTCGCCGTGCTGCTCGCGGTCCTCGCCCCGACGCTCGCGGGTAGCGCCGCGCTGGCGCTCGGCGGGTTCGGCGCGCTCGTCCTCCTCACGCGGCGTGCGCTGAAGCGCGGGTTCGCGCGCGCGGCGCGAGAGACGGAAGACCTCCTCGGCGCCGCCGACGAAGCGGTGCGCCATGCCGATCTGTGGAGAACGTACGGCGCCGAGCACCGCGTGCGCGCGCATCTCCTCACCGTGAGCCGTCGGATCGTGGAGACGGGCGCTTCGCTCCGCGCGCGTGCGGCGCTGCTCTCGGCCACCAGCGAGGTGCTCGGCGCGCTCGCCCTCGTGCTCGTCGTGGCGCTCGTGTCCGCGGGCGCGATCGGCGGCGTCGACCGCGGCGCGATCGTGCCGTTCGCGATCGCGTTCTTCATGGCGTACAAGCCGCTTCGGGAGCTCGTCGATGCGCGGCTCGCCCGCGCGCGCGCCGACGAGGCCATTCGGGCAGCAGGCGCGAGCACGGAGACCACCTCCGTCCCGGCGCCGCTCGCGAGCACCGGTGTAGCGGCGGCTTCCGACGCGTCGCCGCCAGCGCGCACGTGGCCGCTCGCGCCCCTGTCCATCGAAGGTCTCGTGACGCGCAACGGCGCGCACGCGCCGGTGTCTCTTCGCCTGCGCCCTGGGGAGATCGCCGCGATCGTCGGCGCGACCGGCGTAGGCAAGACCTCGCTCCTCCGCGCTCTCCTCGGCCTCGACGACGCGCTCGCGGGAGCCGTGCGTTATGGCGATCGCGACCTCACGGCGTGCGGCGTCGGTCCGAGCGAGCGGCCGTTCGCGTGGGTGCCCCAAGACGCGCCCGTGCTCGGCGACACGCTCGTCGCCAACGTGGTCCTCGCCGATGCTCGCGAAGGCGGCGAAGAGGCGGAACGCGACGAGACGGCGGCGCGCGTCCTCGGGGAGCTCGGGGCAGAGGCTCTCGCCGCGTCGGTCGGGCAGGCCGTGCTCGCGACGGATCGGAAGGTTTCGGGCGGCGAGCGCCAATGGATCAACGTCGCGCGCGCGCTCGCGACGCGGCTGCCGGTGCTCTTGCTCGACGAGCCGACGAGCTCGCTGGACCCCGAAGCCCAGACGCGAATGCTCCGCGTCCTCGAAGGCCTACGCGGCAAGCGCACGGTCCTCCTCGTCACGCATCGACCGGAGCCGCTCGCGATTGCCGACGTCGTCGTTCGTCTACACGGAAGCAATGCGCAGCACGGGGCCGGCAGCGATGGTGACGCTCGCGGTGTGGAAGAGCTCGCCGTCGAGGACGTAGGCGCCGTCGCCCTGCGTGAAGCGGAGCGTGGCCGCGCGCGCGAGCGCGTCGACGTTGGTGCGGCCGAGTAGCGGACGTCCTGCGAGGACGAGGGGCAGCTGCGGGCCGAGCGCAGAGGGGCCGAGCGGCGTCGCGACGATGTGGAAGCGCTCGCGCTCCTCGCCGGCGCGGTAGAGGAGATGGATGCCGAGCCCGACGTCGCGCACCACGCTCGCACAGACGAGGCTCGCGCGGTCGAGAGGGGCACGCGTCCCATCGACGTCGATCGTGCACGGCACGGGCGTGAGGATCCGTGCAGCGAGCTCGCCGCGCGCGAACGACCCGGCGAACACGCGCGCGACGATGCTCGCGGCGCCGGCGTAGCCCCGTGAACCTTCTTGCTCGTAGACCTCGAAGAAGCGTGACACGAGCCCCGCGCCCGCGATGAACCCCACGCGCGTCGCCGCGTCGTCGGTGACACGCAACGTCGGCCGCTCGATCTCGCGCGCCCGGCCCGCGGCGAGCGCATCGAGGAGACGCGTTGCGTAGCGGGCGCGATCCGTCGAGCCGCCGCTGAGGAGGCCGCCTCCGTGGAAGCCCCAATTGCGCGCGACGGTGCTCACCGTTCCGCCCGGGACGAGCGCGATCGTCGGCAGCGCATCGCTCCCGCGGCCTGCCGCGTCGAACGCGCGCACCAGCGCCGTCACGCCTGCCATGTACGAGCCGTCTCCGCCGGCGAGCACCACGACGTCGGGGACGTCGCGAGCGAGCGCCTCGGCGGCTTCGTCGAGATCGGCGAGCGTGGTCGTTTCGACGACGCGCGTACCGGGCCGCCGCGCGCGAAGAGCGTCGAGCAGAGCGCCCTCGGTCGCGAGCCGACGCGCGCGACGATTCGCGATGGTCACGATGGCGATCGGCCGCGTGCGCGCCATGGACGACCAGCAACGCGTACCACGGCCGGAGCCGTGGTGGCGACCCGCTTTCGCTTCGCCACGTGGGGATGCGCGAACGCGCGTCGCGGCGCGCGGGCTATACTCGGACGCCATGAAGGTTCGAACGGCTGCCGCCGCCGTTGCCGCGTCGGCCGCGCTCTTCGCCTGCGGGAACCCTGCCTATCGCGCGGCGGAGCGCGGCGAGTACGCGCGTCTGAAGACCGAGATCGCCGCGAAGCACGGACAAGGGAAGCTCTCGAACGACGAGGCTGCATCGCTGGCGAAGGCGGTCGCTGCGCGCGAGCTCGCGGCGGCGAAGACGGAGCAGGAAGCCTCGGCGCGCGTGCGCGAGATTCGCGGCTGCGCGGTCGAGCTCGACGATGCGCTCGAGGACCGGATGGCCAAGCACGACGGTGCAGGCGCGGAGGCGGCGCTCGCCCTCGCCGAAGCCGGCAAGCTCTCGGACGGGTCGGCCCGCGACCACCTCTCGGACCCGGACGATCGCTGGCGCGCGGTCGGCGTGCGCACCCTCTACGAGACGAAGGACGGCAAGCGCCGTCGCGAGGCGCTGCTCGATCCGAGCCCGCACGTGCGGAGGAGCGCGATGCGCGCATCGGCGCGCGCGCAGGACCCTGCCGACCTCGACCTGCTCGTCGAGAGCGCGCGTGTCGACCCGGAGCTCCTCCTCCGAAACGAAGCGATACGCGCGGCCAGCGCCGTTCTCCGCGGCGAATCGGCACGCGCGAGAGCCGGCGAGCACGCGATGCGGCTCCGGGATCTGTGGACGTCGGGAGACGACGCGATCCGCGAGGACGTCGCCGTTGCCTGGGCGCTCGCGCCCGTGTTCGAGAACGGCGGCCGCGAGGCGCTCCGCGTGCAGATCGCCGGCGGCAAAGGCCCTGGCGCGATCGCCGCCGCCGGTGTCGTGCTGCGCACCGCCGCGAAAGACGCCGAGCTCGCTGCGTCGGCGAGCGCTCTCCTGACGCGCACGATCGCCGAAGGGTCACGGCGCGATCGACTCCACGCCATCGCGGTTGCGCGCCTGAGCGGCACGGAGCTCGATGCGCTCCGCGGCGCGGCCAAAGACGAGGACCTCGACGTGAAGGTGCCCGCGCTCGCCCGGCTGCTCGACTCGAAGCAGGACAGCGCGGCGGCGACGCGCGAGCTCGAGGGCATCGCCGGTCACGGGATCCGCCGTGCGCCGTCCGACGCGACGACCGCGGACGAACGGCTCGTGGCGCACGCCGCGCGCGCACGTCTCGCGCTCGCCCACGCCGGCGACCTCCGCATCCAGGCGTGGATCGAGGCGGACCTCACCGCGGAGGATCCGTTCCGCCGGCTCGGCGCCGCCTCTGCGCTCGCGGCCCTCGGGCGTCCCGCACGTGCCGCGCCGCTGCTCGCCGATCCCGATGCGAGCGTCCGAACGCGTGCAGCATGCACGATGCTCGTCGCCGCTCGCCGCTGATTCACGGCGGTCCGGAGGAGACGTGATCCTGCGTTGACACCGCTCTGCGGAGGCCTGTAGGACTCGTGCGCGATGCGTACGAAGGTCCTCCAGGCACTGCTCGTGGGCGCGCTCGCCCTCGGGAACACGGGCTGCATCAAGAAGATGATCCTGAACAGCACGATCGCGTCCACGCGCGTCGGCTCGGGCGCATCCGACACGATCGGCGATTACGAGCTCGCTCGTTCGGCAGCCTCTGCAGGGCTCCTGCAGTTCGAGGGCATGCACCGACTCAACCCCGACAACGAAGACGCGCTCTTCCTCCTGATGCGCGGATGGGCCGGATACGGTTACGCGTTCCCGATGGACGACTTCGAGGCCGCGAACCTCGCCGGCGACGAAGACAACGCGGAGTACCACGCGAAGCGCGCGAAGCTCGCGTTCGACCGCAGCATCGCGTACGGCTTCGAGCTCCTCGAGAAGTCGGAGGGCATCGAGGGCTTCAAGGAAGCCACGAAGAACGCGGACACGATCAAGGCGTGGCTCCGGAAGAACTTCGACGACAAGGAAAACGCCGAGCCTCTCTTCTGGATCGGCTCGGCCTGGCTCGCGCGCGTCAACGTGCGCAAGGACGACCCCGAGCTCGTCGCGCAGCTGTTCGTCGGCGTCGCATTCCTCGAGCGCAGCCGTGAGCTCGACCCGACGTACATGAGCTACGGCGCCACCTCGACCCTCGCCGCGTACCACGCGCGGTCGCCTGCGGCAGAGCTCGACGAGGCGAAGAAGCTCCTCGACGAGGCCCTCGCGAAGACGGGCGGCAAGGCGCTCGGCGTGCACGTCAACTACGCGCGCTACGCGTGCGCGAAGAATGACCAGGCGCTCTACGAGAAGATGCTGAACGACGCGCTGAACGCCGAAGATCCCGAGCCCACGCTGCGGCTCCAGAACACGATCGCGAAGCGCCGCGCGAAGCGCCTCCTCAAGAAGTCCGCGATGGAAGACTGCGGCTTCACCGGGCCGGCGCCTGCGCCCAGCCCGGCACCCGCCGCCGCCGCACCGGAGAAGCCGGCTGCGGCCGCTCCCGCCTCGGCAGCGCCCGCCGCAGCGCCCGCGGGCGCTGCAACCGGCGCGACGCCCGCGACGAAGCCCGCCGCGCCGACCGCCCCCGCGGCCGGCACGGCGCCCGCGACCGGCGCCGCGCCGCCTGCGAAGAAGTAACCCGCCGCTGACGCGGCTCGTCAACGTGCCGCCATCGAATCGATTGGCGGCGGGCTCGTCCAAGCGTACGGTCAGTCTTCCGCACATGGGCTGAGCTCGTGCGAACTTGATCGTCGCGTCCCGTCGCGTCAGAGCGCGCCGAAGGCGTCGAAGAGGAGGTGGACAAGCATGTTTCGTAAGTTGTTCGTCTTGGTCGCGGTCCTCGCCGCGACGCTCGGCGCCGCGCGGACAGCATCCGCGGGCGAAGAGGTGAAGCTCGGGACGCTCGCGCCCGCCGACTCCGCGTGGGGCAAGGTCTTCAAGGCCTGGTCCAAGGCGGTCGAGGAGGAGAGCAACGGCGGCGTCAAGCTGACCTGGTACTTCAACGGTACCCAGGGCGACGAGATCGCCATGGTCGGCAAGATGCGGTCGAAGCAGATCGATGGTGGCGCATTCACCGCGACCGGCCTCTCGCAGATCTATCCCCACATCATCGCGCTTCAGATGCCGGGACTGTTCCCGAACTGGGCGAAGCTCGACGCGGTCCGCGAGAAGACCCGCGGCCGCTTCGAGAAGGACTTCGAAGCCCAGGGCTTCCGCATCCTCGGCACCGGCGACGTCGGCATCGCGCACATCATGTCGCGCGGCGCTCCCGTCCGGTCGCCGGACGACCTCAAGAAGATGCACCCGTTCTACATCGCGGGTGACTCGCTCGGGCAGAAGGTCCTCGAGACCGTCGGTGTCGCTTCGCCGCGCGCTCTCGGCGTTCCGGCGATCCTCCCGGCGCTCTCGTCGCGCTCCGAAGGCGCGGTCGACGTCATCAACTCGCCGTCGATCGCGGCCGAGCAGCTCCAGTGGGGCCCGCACGTCGACCACATCAACACGATGCCGAGCGGCATCGGCATCGGCGCGCTCGTCATGAACAAGGAGCGGTTCGACAAGCTCCCGGCCGACGCGAAGGCCGTGCTCGAGCGCACCGGCAAGAACACCGGTCAGCTCCTCACGCAGCGCATCCGCGGCATCGACGAGGCGGCGTTCAACCGTCTCAAGGCGAACAAGACGGTGGTCGAGCTGAACGACCAGGAGAAGGCCGTGTGGGCGGAGACCTTCAAGAAGGTCCGCAACGCGCTGAAGGCCGAGGGCAAGATCAAGGCGGAAGTCTTCGACGAGGTCATCGCCGCCGCCCAGTGACCGGCGCTCCGGGGCGCGGCCTCTGCCGCGGCTCCGAAAGCGCGTGAGCCACGCGAGAGGGGAGGGCAGCAATGCCTTCCCCTCTTTGCATTCGTGCGCCGGCAAAGCCGGCGAAGCTCGGTCAGCGTCGCGCCGCCGCGACGGCGCGGAGTAGCGTCGCGAGCTCCACGGGTTTTTGGAGGACGGCGCCCGCATCGATCGGGTGCTTGTCGAGGTCCGCGGCCGCCGTCATGACGACGACCGGAATCCCTGCGAGCGCGGCGTCCGCGAGCTGCGCCTTGCGGAACTCCCAACCGGTCATGCGCGGCATCATCAGGTCGAGGAGGATCACGTCCACGGGAGCGCCTCCACGAAGCAGCGCGAGCGCCTCCGCGCCGTCGTTCGCGGCATGCACGGTGTTGCCGTCGTCGCGGAGCACCTCGCAGAGGGTCTCGCGGAGGTCGCGGTCGTCGTCCACCACGAGCACGGAGATCATGACGCGCGCCGGAAGCGTACGACGAAGGTCGCGCCCCCTCCAGGCGTCGACGTGACGGCGATCGACGCGTTCATCGCCTGCGCCAGCTCCCGCGTGATCCAAAGCCCGAGCCCGAGGCCCGGATAACTGCGGACCGCGGCGCCGCGCGCAAAGCGGTCGAAAATGCGCTCACGCTCCTCCGGCGGGACTCCGATGCCGCGGTCGGCGACGACGAGCTCGGTCGTTGCGTTGGCTCCTTCACGCACCTCGAGATCGACGGCAGCGCCGCGCCCGAACTTCAGTGCATTCGACACCAGGTTCGTCACGACGTGCCCCACGCGCACCGGATCACCGTGGACGACGGCCGCGGACGGCGCCGAAACGGCGAGCGGAGCCGACGCCGCCTCGGCCTCGTCGGCGAGCTCGGCGGCGACGTGTCTCACGACCGCCGCGAGGTCTACCCGCTCGGCGCTCACGTCGAGGCCGCCGGAGGTGATCCGTGCGACGTCGACGAGGCGGTCGACGACGGCCGTGAGCCGCTTCGCCTGCCGGCCGAGGCGCGCGAGGCGGCGCGCCTGCACGTCGCCCGCTGCGGAGCCGCTCGCCGAAAGCGCCTGCACGTCGAGGAACAACGCCGCAAGTGGCGTGCGGAGGTCGTGCACGGCGCCGACGAGGAACGCGTCCTTCTCCTCGTTCGCGCGCTGCGCGGCCGCGAGGCTCCCGCGCATCGCGAGGAGGAGGCGCTCGGCGCGGCGGTGGTCGACCGCGAGCAGGCGAATCGTGAGCGCTGCCGCCGCGACCGCGGCGCTGGTGACGACCGCTTGCTCGAACCCGTGCGGGAGCGGCGCAAACGGCGAGGAGACGAACGTTCCGAGACCGATCACCTCGGTGATCACGACGAGCGCGGCGACGAGGTACGCACGAAGAGCGCGCGCGGGCGCGTACGGCAACACGAGCGCGACGCCGGCGATCGGCATGATGACGAGGGCTGCCGTGAGGAACGACAGGAACGGCGCACCGAGGGCGACCATCACGAGGAGCGCCCAGCCCGTGCGCATCGCCGCGTCGACGGTCCGCCCGGCGGCGAGGAGCTTGCGCGCCGACGCGACGGCCACGGTGTAGAGCGCGACGGCGGCAGCTCCTCCGGCGAGCGCGCCACTCCGGAAGAAGAACGCGCACGCGATGTAGAGGCTCTCGAAGCCGACGGCGATCGGCAACATCGCACGGAGGAAGGCGGCGAGGCGCTCGCGGCTGCGCGCCTCGTCCGCGCGCTCGTCGTCGGACGCCGCCGTCGTGTCGTCCGAGCCGTCTACGCGCACAGAGGCACTCCTACCGCCGGCGACGCGCCTTTGCATGCGACGTCGCTGCGGAATCGTTCCTCTCTCGACGCCGTGCGGCAGTCCGTCGCCACGTTCTCGCGTACGAAGGCCGCGCTGAGGTAGCCTGCCCGCACGATGGCGGAAGACCCGAAGGAACCCGGCGCGCCGGAGGATGACGCGCCGGCGACGCGCGAGAACGCGGAGGCCGAAGCTCGCGCCGAGGCGAAGGAGGCGAAGCGACCTTCGTCGCCGTGGCCGAGCGCGCGCAAAGGCGAGCCGGCGGCGGCGCCGGCCGCGGCGACGGTTGCGAGCGCACCGGTCACGGGCGAGATCCCGAAGGCGGCGTGGGGCGCTCCGCTCGACAAGCTCGATCGCGCGTGGACGAAGCTCGACGCGCGCCTCTGCGCAATCGTCCTCGTCGCCGACTTCCTCACGCTCGTCGCTTGGATCAGCCTGAAGGCCCTGTCGAACAGCGGGCGAGGCGGCGGCGGAATGGTGTTCCGCATGATGCTCACCGGCGTCGTCGTCGGCAGCATCGCGTACCGCGCGACGAAGAAGCACGGCAAGCGTGAGCTCATCACGACGGTCGCGACCATCGCCGGCTTCGCGCTCGGCGCCTTCTGGGGAGACCTCGGGACGGCGTACTTCGGCAACGTGCTCGCATGGCTGCAGAATGCATCGATCCTCGTCTTCTTCGGCGGTGCGAGCGAAGTGGCGAAGCGGCTCACCCTCTGGCTCGCGCTGCTCGGCGCATCCGTCGCCACGGCGCAGGGCAAGCACATCAACGTCGATGTCGTCATGCGCTTCCTGACGCCGCGTGCGCGCGTGCCGGTCGCGGTGCTCGGTTGGGTCGCCGCCGCGGTCGTTTGCATCGCCGGCGTGTGGGGCTTCTTCGATCACGTCGCGGTCGAGGACTTCCGCGTCGCGACCTCGATGCCCTGCCCGGAGGACGCGTCGAAGCAATGTTCCACCCCCCCCGGCAAGAAGATCTCGCACGTCGCGCACGAGGCGAGCCGTGACTTCTTCCTCGCGGGACGGCAGCTCTCGCTCGACCTCAAGTCTCTGCCTCGCGTGCTCGGCGGAACCCCTTACGCGAGCTGGCTCGGCGCGAAGGAGTGGAACGAGTGGCTCCGCGGTGGCGATTGGGAGAGCCACTTCGGAAAGGAAGACGTGAAGGCGCTGGAGCTCCCCGAAGACTCCCCGGACTTCCGTACGCCCGCCGTGACCGCGGTTCCCGGCGGGTCCGAGCGCGTGCACATGCTGCTCGTCCGCGAGCTGAACTTCGTCGTCGCGTTCGGTCTGCTCGTCATCGCGATCCGCTTCATCGTCCGGTCCCTGCTCGCGATCAGCGGCTGGGTGAAGGTCGACCCGAACGCGGCGCACGGCGACGAGGAGCTCGCCCACATCCACGATCCAAGCCCGCAAGCGGAGCTCGTCGAAGCTGCCGTGAAGGAGACGACGCGATGAGCGCGCCCGAGCTCGTGACCGACGCTCCCAACCCGAAAGCCGCCCGCATCACGTTCGGCGTGATCGGCGGCGTCGTCGCTCTCATGGGCGCTCTCGGCGGAGCGCTCGTGGCGCTCGTCGTCGGGCTTGCCCTGCTCGGCACGCCGCTGTTCGCCGTGATGGGCGGCGCGAGCGAGCTCGCGTGGCTGTCACACGCCGACCCCGAGCAGCAGCTCCTCCGCCGGCTCGCGCCGGAGGTGTTCGGTTCGCGCTTCGCCGGCTCGCCCATCCTGACGACCATCCCGCTCTTCACGTTCGTCGGCTACCTCATGGCCGAGTCGAAGACGCCGGAGCGCCTCGTGCGCGCGGCGACGGCCTGGGTCGGATGGCTGCCCGGCGGCCTCGCGATCGTGTGCGTGCTCGCGAGCGCCGTGTTCACGCTGTTCACCGGCGGAAGCGGCGTGACGATCATCGCGGTCGGCGGTCTGCTGCTGCCCGCGCTCCGGCAGAAGGGCTACTCGGAGAAGTTCGCGCTCGGCCTCGTGACCACGGGAGGCTCGCTCGGTCTTCTCCTCCCGTACGCGCTGCCCCTGCTGGTCTACGCCATGGTCACGACGCTGGACTTCCAGCTCGTGAACAAGGCGGTCATCCTCCCGGGCGCGCTCGTCCTCGTGTTCTTCGTCGCCTACGCCGCGTACATCGGCGTGAAGGAGAAGATCCCGCGCACGCCGTTCGATGCGATGGAGGCGCTGCGCGCGACGTGGGCCTTCAAGTGGGAGATCGGCGTCTTCGTCATTCTCGTCGTCGGCATCAAGACGAACATGACGGACATCGACGAAGCGGCCGGGCTGGTCGCCCTCTACACGCTTTGCATCGAGTGCTTCGTCTACAAAGACCTCTCGATCAAGCGAGACCTCGTCCGCGTGGCGAAGGCATCGATGGCGCTCGCCGGCGCCGTCATCCTCATCCTCGCGATGGCGAACGCGCTCACGAACTACGTCGTCGACCAGCACATCCCGAACAAGGTGCTGGATCTGATGCTCAAGATCGGCCTCGACAAGACGTGGCAGTTCTTGATCGTCATGAACGTGTTCCTGCTCGTGCTCGGCATGGTCATGGACGGCTTCAGCGCGATTCTGGTCGCGGTGCCGCTCGTGTTGCCGTTCGCCGCGCATTTCGGGCTCGGGCCGTTCCACGTCGCGATCATGTTCGTGCTGAACCTGGAGCTCGCGTTCTCGTGCCCGCCGCTGGGCCTGAACCTCTTCATCTCGAGCTTCCGCTTCAACAAGCCGGTCGTGAGCCTCTATCGAATCGCGCTGCCGTTCGTCGGCTTGCTCGCGCTCGCGCTGCTCGTCATCACGTACGTGCCGCGCATCTCGAACCAGCTCGTGCTCGGCGACATCGCGGGCTGGCGCGAGAAGGCCGAGAAAGACAAGCGCACGCCGCGTGAAGCGTGGCGTCTCGAGTGCGTGCAGCAGGATCCCTCGAACCCGTTGCCGTGCTCGGAAGAAGACAAGAAGAAGTACCCGAACGGCCAGATGCCGGAGCCCGCGACGACGGCGCCCGTGGAGACGTCGGACGCGGGGCCGCCGTCCGCCGGCGGTGACGACGACGACCTCGACGCGCTCATCAAGGGCAAGGCCGGCGGCGCGACGCCGAAGGCGACGACGCCGGGCCAGGAGAGCGACGACGAGCTCGACGCGCTCATCAAGGGTGGTCCGAAGGAAGCCGGCGCGGCCGCGGAGGCCGACGCCGGAGGGAAGCCTGCGCCGAAGCCCGGGCAGGAGAGCGACGACGAGCTCATGGACATGATCAAGGGCGGCAAGAAGTAGTGCGCGGCACGAGAGCCCTGCGGCGCGCGGCGTTCGTCGTCGCGGCCGCCACCGCTCTCGTCGTGGCGTGCGGCGGTGAGAGCGGCGAACGTGGCCCGGTTTCGCCGCCGCGGTCGTCACCGACGTTCGCCGTTGCGACCGATGCGGGCGTCGCGAGCGCGGACGCAGCACCTGCCGGCAACGGCAATGCAGGAGGTGAGGGTGGGGGTGCGCCGGACGCCGCGCGCGCGCAGGCGACGTCGCCGGAGCTGCGGACGTCGAGGATGGGGCCGGGGCCCCTCGAGCCCGGGGCCGGGCAGGGCTTCTCGCTCGTCGTGTCGACGAAGGCGATGCGCGCGAGCGCGTCCGGCAAGAAGCTCGCGCGTACGTTCTCGCTGACGCGCTCGGTGATGGAGATGAAGGCGAAGACGGGCGTCGACCCGTTCGACGAAGGCGACCTCCTCTTCGTCTACGGCCCGCACGTCTCCGTGTTCGTCGCGAACGTGAACGTCGTGCGTCACCATGCGGTGGATGCGGAAGTCGCGCGCGCGACGGCCTCGGCGGGCTGGCCGCGCTCGGACGCGGGCTCGCCGGCCTACGATGCCGATCTGTTCGGAGTCCGAAGCGTGCTCCTCGTTCCCGCGCCGCACACGGTCGCGCTCGTTCCGGTCGATCGCGCGGCGGACCTCGTTCCGGTTCTCGCCAGGGTAACCGATCCGAAGCTCGGCCCGGGTGAGGTCGCGCGCGCCGTCATGGCCGAGCCGAACGTGACCCTCGCGCGCATCGTTCTCCCCTCCGTGAAGAAGCTCGATGTCGTCCTGCGCCCGGCGCAGGACGGCGGCCTCGACGTTGCGGGCGAGGGCGCGTGCACCACGCCGGAGGCCTGCACCCTCGCCGCGCGTGCGGTGCTCGAGGAAGCACGCCAGCACAATTCGCTCGCCGTGCGCATCGCGACACGCGGGCTTTTCAATGACGTGAAGACCGACGCCCAAGGGACGAAGCTGCGCATCGGGCTGCATGCGACGCCCGACCAGGTCGACGCGCTCGTCGGGCTCGTGCGCGCCGCGCTGGACGTGCCGGCCGTCGACCCGAGCGACAACACGCATCGCTGAGGTACCATCGCGGCGCGATGAACGACGCCGAGATCGAGCTCTGGAACGGGGTGGTGGGCGACAGGTGGGTGCTCTACCAGGAGACGCTCGATGCGCGGCTCCTCGGCTTCGGCGAAGATGCGCTCGCGGGCGCCGAGCTCGCGCCGGGCATGCGGGTGCTCGACGTCGGCTGCGGCTGCGGAGACACCACGCTCAGCGCCGCCTCGCGCGTGGGACCGGACGGACTCGTCACCGGAGTCGACGTGTCTCGGCCGATGCTCGCGCGCGCGAAGCAGCGGAGCGCATCGGTCGCGAACGTCACGTTCGTGGAGGCGGACGCGTCGACCTACACGCCGGACGTTCCGGTCGACGCCGTGCTCTCGCGCTTCGGCGTGATGTTCTTCGAGAACCCCGGCGCCGCCTTCGCGAACCTGCGAACGGCTACCAAGCCGGGCGGTCGGCTCTCGTTCGTCTGCTGGCGCGCGCTCGACGTGAACCCGTGGGCCGCCGTACCGCTCTCGGCCGTGCTGCGGGTGCTTCCGCCGCCGCCGCCGGCACCCCCCAATGCCTCCGGGCCGTTCGCGTTCGCCGACGAGCGCCGCGTACGTGGCATCCTGGAAGGCGCCGGCTACCGGGACGTCGTGATCGAGCCGCGCACGCATCCCTTCGTGCTCGGCTCGTCCGTCGAGGACGCGGTGGAGATGGCGAGCCGCATGGGCCCCGCAGCCCGGGCGCTTCGCGACGCAGACGACGAGGCGCGGCCGCGCGCGCTCGAGATGCTGCGTCAGACGCTGGCGCCGCTCGCGCCGAGCTTCACGCTCGACGGCAACGTCTGGCGCGTCACCGCGCGCGCCTGACGCGCCCGGCTCGAGACGCTTCGAGGGAAATGGTCGCGGTGGCCTTTACGAGGCACGGCGCGCGCCGTTCCTCTCGACATGGCGTTCCCGCGCTCCTTCCGACAAGAGACCTGGTTCGTTCGACTGCCCAGCGGTGAGATCGAGTTCTCGGAAGCAGGTGCGCTCGAGGATGCGTACCGCTGCGGGCTCGTCGGTCGGAACGCGCCCGTCCGGCCCGTCGGATCCCAGGTCTGGACGACGCTCGCCGAAGCGGCCGAGCTCGAGCCCGAGCAGCGCGACAGCTTCCTCAGCGTCGCGCCTTCGAGCTTCGACGCCGCGGTCACCGAAGACCTCGCGCAGAACATGGCGTCATGGCGTGCGGGAGGGTCGGTCACCCCGAGGGCGTTCCGGAGCCGGATGGGCACCTTGGCACGCGCCTTCGTCGCCGTGGGCGTGGTCGCCACGATTGCGTCGGGCGTCGCTCTCGGCCGGGCCGCCGGGCCCGCCGCATTCGCCGCCGCCCGCGCGGCTTCGATGGCCCCGGCCGACGCGCCTTCGGCCGCTCCCGCCGCGCCGGTCGTCACTGTTCGCATCCCCGCCCGGGGCGACGAGCACGAGCACGTGGCGCGCTCGACGCGCGGCGAGGTCGTGCCGGCGGTGGACCTCTTCGCGACGAAGCGGCCGCGCGTCCCGGTACGAATGCCGCGCCGCATCGACGGGCCGTCGGCGGTCGCGACGCCTCATCGCGGTTCTGGCTCCTCGGATCCCTTCGGACAAACCGGCGATCGTCACGACCCCCTGAACGGCAGCCTCTGACTCGCGCGCGCGCCGATCCGCGCACGCGCGTGTGCTAACCGGGGCGCATGCACCACAGCCGCCTCGCAGGGTTCATCATCGATTGCCGCACGGACGACCTCGACGCGGCGGGCTCGTTCTGGTCGGGCGCGCTCGGCATGACCTCGCTCGGACGTGACGGCGAGACGTACGTGCGCCTCGACGCTTCCGCGCGCGACCTCTCCATCGAGGTCCAGAGCGTCGATCACGAGAGCCGGCTCCATCTCGACATCGAGTCGGACGACATCGACGCAGAGGCTTCGAGGCTCGAGGCGCTCGGCGCGAAGCGCATCGGCAAGGTGCAGCGCTGGTGGGTGATGGAAGCGCCGACCGGCCAGCGCTTCTGCGTGGTCTACAAAGCGAACGTCGCCGAACGCCCGGGCGCGACGCGCTGGGACGGCAACGTCAGAGCCTGATCGACTTCCACGCGCCGCCGTGGAATTTGAGCGTCATCACGACGCACGCGGCGATGAAGTAGACGACCGCGGCCAGCCACATCCCGCCGAGCCCCTTGTTCATCGTGACGCCGAGCAGCCATGCGAGCGGCACGAGGACGGCGAAGACGAGACAGAACTGGGCCGCGGCGACGAACTTCGTATTGCCGGCGCCGAAGAGCGCCTCGCTCAGGATCATCGCGACGGCGATGACCGGCGTCACGATGCCCATCATCCGCATCGGGCCGATGGCCGCCGCGCGGACGGCCTCGGAATGCGAGATGAAGTGGACGATCTGCTCGGGAAATACGACGCCTTCGAGAAGGCCGACGATGCCGAAGAGGACGATCCCGAGGCGCACGCTCGCCCAGCCGAAACGTGAAGCATCGTCGGGGCGGCGCGCCGCGAGCGACTGCGCGACGAGCGTCGCGGTCGCCGTGCCGAACGCGAGGCACGCGGTGAACGTGAGCTTCAGCATGGCGACGATGTCCGTCGTCGCCGCGCCGTTCACCGCTTCGCGCTGCCCTCCTGCAGCGACGGCCGCGACGGCATCCGCGGCGTCGAGCCGGCCGGCCACCTTCGTGAACAGGCCGAAGCCGACCATCATGACGATGGTGGCGAGCGCCGCGGGAATCGACAGCTTGAGGATGTCCCACGTGAGCGAGCGCGAGATGTTCGACCAGCGCACCGGCTGGAAGCGCGTGCGCTCGCGGACCGCGAACAGGATCATGATCGCGAGACCGATCCACGTGGAGACGAACGCGGCGAACCCCGCGCCCGCGGCGCCCATGCGCGGCATGCCGAAGTTCCCGAAGATGAACGCGTAGCAGAAGAGGACGTTGAACACGTTCATGACGAGTGCCGAGACGAGGTGCACCCACGTCTTGCCGATGCCGTCGAAGAACGACTTCGTCGCCGCCGTCATGCCCATCGAGATCACGCCGAGGAGGCGCCACTTCGAGTAGGAAAACGCGATCGCGTGCGCCTCGGGGACGGGAAGCATGACGCCGAGGAGCGACTTCAGCGACAGCCCGCCGATCACCATCAGCACGACGCCGCAGACGAGGCAGAAGAACGACGCGTTCGCGAGCACGGCCCCCGCCGCGTCGTAGCGGCGTTCGGCGTAGCGCCGTGCGGTGAGCGCCTGCGTGCCCACGCTGATGGCCGACAGCGAGCCGCCGAAGAGCCACACGAGGAGCAGCGACGGCAGCAGTGCTGCCTGCGCGTTCGAGTCTTCCGGGTGAGGCAGCCGGCTGAAGAAGAAGACGTCGATCTCGTTCACCGCGCTCTGCGAGAGCATCGCGATGACGGTGGGCATGGCGAGCCGCAGGATCGTCCGGTACGGCGGGCCCGAGATGAGCTCCAGATCGACTTCGGCTGCTGTGGCGCTCGCCATAGAGAGGGCATCCTCTCCGTAAGCGAGCCCGTGCGGATTGGCAAGGGCGGCTCATGCGGCCGACGTGCGAAATGGCGCTGGGAATGCGGCCCGGCTTGTGGGAAGAACCTCCTCGATGAAGCGTCTGCGTCCTCGGCCAACGCTCCTCACGTCGTCCGCCCTCGTTGCGCTCCTCGCGATCGCACCAGGATGCGCCACGCAGAGCCAGCACGAGGCGCTCGCCGCGCGCACCGCGCAGATCGAGAAGGACCTCGAGAAGGCACGCGCCGACCTCGAGAAGGCGCACGGCGACCTCGAGGCGACGCGGCAACGTCTCGACAACGCGCTTCGCGCGAGCGCGGACACGAGCAGCGATTCGTTCAACGCGAAGCAGCGCTTGAACGATCTCGTCGGCCGCATGGACGAGGCGCAGCACGGCATCGAGGAGCTGCGGCGCGACCTCGGCGCCACGCGCACGGAGCTCTATGCGCGGCTCGACGACGTGAAGCGCGGTCAGCAGCCCGCGGCCGTCGCTCCGGTCACGGTTCCGACCGACAAGGCCGCGCACTACAAGACGCTCGAAGACGCGCACGCGCGCAAAGATTGGCCGACGGTGCGTGCGCTCGGGCCCGAGTACGTGAATCGCTACCCGAGCGACGACCGCGCGGACGAGGCGCTCTATTACACGGGCAGCGCCGACTTGCAGGACGGCCGCCCTTCGAGCGCGCTCGGTCACTACAACCGCGTGCTGAAGCTCTTTCCGCGGTCGAACGTGCTCGACCGCACGCTGTTCGACATCGGCGAGGCCTACCTCGTCATGCACGACTGCGTGAATGCGAAGGTGGCGTTCGATGCCTGCGAGAAGCGCTTCTCGAAGGACCGGATGGGCGAGCAGTCTCGCGCGAAGCTCGCGCAGATCGCGAAGAACCCGCCCGGTCTCTGCGCGCCGCAGTGAGCCGCCGCGCGTCCGGCGCGCTTACTCCTCGCCGGAGACGGGGTCGGGCGGATGCAGCTGCACGCGTCCGGCGCGCGCACGGCCACTGCGCTTGATCGCGGGCTCGGGCGACGCTCCGAGGCGCGTGAGCATTCGTTTCGCGTCGGGCGAATCCGGATGATTCGCGAGCCACTCTTCGAGCACGGCCCGCGCTTCGCGACGACGACCGCTCGCCTCCAGAGCGCCCGCGAGGAAGAGTCGGGGCTCCGCCGTCGTGTCGTGGACGGCCCAAGCCTCGGCGGCGCGACGTGCCTCGCGGGTCTCGCCGGCGTGCATCGCCGCCGTCGCCCACGCCTTGAGCGCGCGGCCGTCGTTCGGACGCTCGTGCGCGGCGGCGCGCGCGGCCTCGAGCTTCGTGCGCGCATCATCGGTCGGCTCCGCGGAACGCGCCGACGCGCGCACGAGGAGCGGATTCGGCTTCTTCGCGTGCCGCGCGTCGTGCGCGTCGTGCGGTTCGTGCGCGGCCGGCTCGTTCGCCGCCGTCGCGGCGCTCTCTTCCTTCGGCTTCAGCGTCGCAGCCTTTGCGGCCTTCTCGACGGTGGGCACGGGCGCGGCTGGCTCTGCCGTCGCCGCTGCTTCGGGCTCCCGCGCCGCTGCAACGTTGGTCGCCGGGTCGGGCGTCGAAACGGCAGGCGTGCTGACGGCGGGCGGCAGCTCGGCGATGTCGACGGTGGCGACCGTGGCCGCCTCCGCGACCGGGGTCTTGGCCGGCGCGAACCGCGCGACCACGCCATCCACGTGGCCCTTCGCGAACGCCACGCCGACGATCGCGAGCGATGCAAAGACTGCTGCAGCAGCGATTCGACGGGCGCGACCACGGCGCACTTCGGGGGCAGCGAGGGCGTGCTCGAGCGCCTCACGGAGCTCGGTCGCCGTCGCGTGCCGATCGGCCTTGTTCTTCGCGAGCGCCTTCATGATGACGCCCTCGAGCTCGCCCGGCACGATGGCGTGCGGTGCGCGTGCGCGCGGCCGCTCCGGCTCTTCGCGGAGCTGCTTGCCCATGACGACGACGGGCGAGCCCTCGAACGGGCGCGTGCCGGTCACGAGCTCGTAGAGCACGCACCCGAGCGCGTAGACGTCGCATCGCTCGTCGACGGCTTCCCCCGCGACCTGCTCCGGGGCCATGTACTCGGGCGTGCCGAACACGGCGAAGCCCTTCTGCTTGCGCTCGTCTCCGGTCTCGGCCAGCGCCATCGCGACGCCGAAGTCGAGGAGCTTGAGGTCGCCTTCTTTCGTGAGAAAGAGGTTCTGGGGCTTCAGGTCTCGATGCACGACGCCCGCGGCGTGCGCCGCCTCGAGCGCGCGCGTCGCCTGGATCGCGAGGCGCGTCGCCTCACGCCAGCCGAGGCCCTTCTCGGCGTGGAGATCGAGCGTCTCGCCCTCGAGCAGCTCCATCGCGAGGAACACGCGGCCGTCGAGGGATTTGCCGAAGTCGTGCAGCTGCACGAGGTTCGGATGCGAGAGCTTGGCGACCGCGCGGGCCTCGCGCCGGAAGCGCTCGACTGCATCGTGGGCGGCGGCGTGCGCGCTCGCGAGGACCTTCACCGCGTAGCGACGGCCGAGCTCGACGTGCTCGCCCTCGAACACCTCGCCGCTCGCGCCTTCGCCGATCTTCTTCACGAGGCGGTACGGCGTTCCGGGCAGGATCGCGGGATCCTTCTCCATCTGCGCCGCTTGCGCTTCCATGACGCCGCTCGCCGGGGGCGTCTCGTCGGGACGGCGGAGATCGCGCGCTTGCTTCAGGAGCTTCGCGAATTCGGCGCGCGAGCGCGCGGGCTCGTGCGGCCAGAGGGTCTTCATCAACGCGGCGATCCGTGCACGGACACTGCGTTCGCCACTCTTGCCTGCCGGTGCCTGCGCGAGCACGCGCGCGAGATCGGTCGCCGCCGTCGCGGCGCTCGCGTAGCGATCGTCGGGGTCGTTCGCGCAGAGCTTCTGGATGATGTCGTCGAGCTCGCGCGGGATGCCGCGCGAGGCGGCGAGGAGCGGAATCTCGAACTTGGCGTGCGCGACTTCCTCGAGGTGCTTCTGCGCTTCGCCGCTGAGGAGCCGTTTGCCCGCGCAGAGCTCCCACAGCATGACGCCCATGGCGTAGACGTCGATGCGGCCGTCGCCGACCTGCTGGCGCGCGACCTCGGGAGCGACGTAGCCCGGCTTCGCGAACACGACGCCGGCAACGGTGTGGCAGCGGCGGTTGTGACCGCGCGCGGTGCCGAAGTCGATGAGCTTCAGCTCACCCGCGTAGCCGACCATCACGTTCTGGGGGGAGAGATCGCGATGGACGATACCGAGCGGCGTGCCGTCGGCGCCGGCGCGCTCGTGCACGTGAGCGAGCGCCTGACCCATCTCGATCGCGATCGCGGCCGCCTCCGGCCACCCGATGCGCGCGCCGACCTGGACCGCGCGATGGCGAACGTCGGCGAGCGAGCGGCCCTCGACGTATTCGACGACGGTGTACGGCTCGCCGTTGTCGTCGGTCGACGCTTCGAGGATGTGCGCGACGCCGGGGTGGTTCAGCTGCGACTGAACGCGCGCCTCGTCGAGGAACCGGGCGAGGAACGACCCGTCGTGAATGTGATCACGGCGAACCGTCTTCACGACGATCGGGCGCTCGGCGCCTTCGATGCCCGTCGTGGCGGCCAGGTAGACGTCGCCCATTCCGCCGCGTGCGAGCAGCTTCAGCAGCAGGAGCCGACCGAAGATCCGCGGAAGCGGAATGCTGACCACCGCAGAGGAGAAGCCCGTCGGTTCCGCGGCGGCGGGAGCGCGCTCTTCACTCATGACCCTGCAATAGGGAGAGCCCCACGGTCGGGCCAACTTCTCGCCGAGCGCGCCGGACGGCTCGCCCTTTCGCTCCGCGGGGAGCCCTGCTAGACCGCGCGCTCGGGAGCATCCGAAAGCCCGTGCCGCGTCGCGACGACCTCAAGAAAATCCTGATCATCGGTGCGGGCCCCATCGTCATCGGCCAGGCGTCCGAGTTCGACTACTCCGGGACGCAGGGCGCCAAGGCGCTCCGCGAAGAGGGGTACGAGGTCGTCCTCGTCAACTCGAACCCGGCGACGATCATGACGGACCCGGAGCTCGCCACCCGGACGTACGTGGAGCCGCTCGAGCCGAAGACGCTCGAAGCGATCCTCGAGCGCGAGCGCCCCGACGCGATCTTGCCGACCCTCGGCGGGCAAACGGCGCTGAATCTCGCGCTCGAGCTCGACCGCCGCGGCGTCCTCGCCAAGTACGGCGTGGAGATGCTCGGCGCGAAGCCGGCGTCGATCGCGAAGGCCGAGGACCGCTCGCTGTTCAAGGCGGCGATGGAGAAGATCGGCCTCAGCTGCCCGCGCGCAGCGACGGCGCACTCCGTCGAAGAGGCGCGCGAGATCGTGAAGGAGACCGGGTATCCGGCCATCCTCCGTCCGTCGTTCACGCTCGGCGGCTCGGGCGGCGGCATCGCGAAAGACGCGAGCGAGCTCGAGGCGAAGGTGGCCTGGGCCCTCGCGCAGTCGCCGACGAAGGAAGTGCTCATCGAGGAGAGCGTCCTCGGCTGGAAGGAGTTCGAGCTCGAGGTCATCCGCGACCGCGCCGACAACTTCATCGTCGTCTGCTCGATCGAGAACATCGACCCGATGGGCGTGCACACGGGCGACTCGATCACCGTCGCGCCGTCGATGACGCTGACCGACCGGGAGTACCAGCGCCTGCGTGACGCCGCGAAGGCGGTCATGACCGAGATTGGCGTGGAGACCGGCGGCTCGAACGTGCAGTTCGCGGTGAACCCGGCGGACGGCACCGTTCACGTCATCGAGATGAACCCGCGCGTCTCGCGTTCGAGCGCGCTCGCCTCCAAGGCCACGGGGTATCCGATCGCGAAGGTCGCCGCGAAGCTCGCCGTCGGCTACACGCTCGACGAGCTCACGAACGACATCACCGGCACGAGCGCGGCGTTCGAGCCCGTCATCGACTACGTCGTCGTGAAGTGGCCGCGTTTCGCGTTCGAGAAGTTCCCAGGCGCCGACAACACGCTCGGCACCCAGATGAAGAGCGTCGGCGAGGCGATGAGCATCGGCCGCACGTTCTGCGAATCGCTGCAGAAGGCGGCGCGCTCGCTCGAGACGGCGCGCGACGGTCTCGTGAGCCTGGTCGGCCGCGTCGACTATCGCGTGCTCGCGCAGCCCAAGAAGGTGCGTGACCTCGCGATGGAGGCGGCCGAGGTCGAGCCGCCCGCGAGCCTGCCGCCTCCTTCGCAGGAGGAGCTCGTCGCGGCGCTGCGTCAGGTCATCCCCGTCCCGACGGCCGACCGCCTCTTCTACGTGGCCGATGCGATGCGCGCCGGCATCTCCGCCGAGGAGGTGCACGAGCTCACGAAGATCGACCCGTGGTTTCTCGCGCAGCTCGACCGGATCGTGAAGGCCGAGCAGCGCATCGCGCGCGGTGACGTCGGCCCGGCGGCACTTCGCGGCGTGAAGCGTCTCGGGTTCTCCGACGCGCAGATCGCTCGGCTCTCCGGCACGTCGGTCGAAGCCGTGCGAGCGCTGCGCGTGAAAGAGCGCGCGCTGCCGGTGTACGCGCGCGTCGACACGTGCGCCGCCGAGTTCCTGGCGCACACGCCGTACCTCTATTCGACGTACGAATCCGAGAGCGAGTCCGTCCCGGACAGCACGCGTCAGAAGGTCGTCATCCTCGGCGGCGGCCCGAACCGCATCGGTCAAGGCATCGAGTTCGACTACTGCTGCGTTCACGCCGTCCAGGCGCTTCGCGAGCTCGGTCTCGAGACCGTGATGGTCAACTGCAACCCCGAGACGGTGTCCACCGACTACGACACGTCCGACCGCCTTTACTTCGAGCCGCTCACGCTCGAAGACGTGCTCGCCATCTGCGAGGAAGAGAAGCCCATCGGTGTCATCGTGCAGTTCGGCGGCCAGACGCCGCTGAAGCTGGCGGTCCCGCTCGAGAAGGCGGGCGTGAAGCTGCTCGGCACGTCGGCCGACGCGATCGATCGGGCCGAAGACCGCGGCCGCTTCGACGAGCTCCTGACGAAGCTCTCGCTGCGGCGTCCGCGCAGCGGGATCGCGACGGGCGTGGAAGGCGCGTACGCGATCGCCGAAGAGATCGGGTACCCCGTGCTCGTTCGCCCGAGCTACGTGCTCGGCGGCCGCGCGATGACGATCGCGTACACGCGCGCCGAGCTCGAGGCGTACGTACACCTCGCGGTCGAAGCGGCGCGTGACGCGGGCACGCAGACGATCCTCGTCGACGAGTTCCTGAAGGACGCCATCGAGGTCGATGTCGACTGCGTGTCCGACGGCAAGCGTGCGGTCATCGGCGGCGTCATGCAGCACATCGAGGAAGCCGGCGTGCACTCCGGCGATTCATCGAGTGTTCTGCCTCCGCACTCGCTCTCTCCGGAGATCGTCGCTTCGATCGAAGAGCAGACGCGCATGCTCGCCCTCGAGCTCGGCGTGGTCGGGCTCATGAACGTCCAGTTCGCGATCAAGGGCGGCACCGTCTACATCCTCGAAGTGAACCCGCGCGCGAGCCGCACGGTCCCCTTCGTCGCCAAGGCGACGGGCCGGCCGCTCGCGAAGATCGCGGCAAAGGTGATGGCAGGCAAGACGCTCGACGAGCTCGGTGTCACCGACATCGAGGTACCGCGGCACGTCGCGGTGAAGCAGAGCGTGTTCCCGTTCGCGAAATTTCCGGGGGTCGACACCATCCTCGGTCCGGAGATGCGTTCGACCGGCGAGGTCATGGGCATCGCCGACACGTTCGCGCGCGCGTTCTACAAGAGCATGATTGCGGCGGGCCTCGACGTGAAGCTGCCGGTCGCGAGCGAGGCGAAGCGGCGCGTCTTCATCAGCGTGAAGGACGAAGACAAGCCGGTGGCGTGCATCATCGCGCGTCGACTGCGGGCGGCGGGCTACGAGATCCTCGCCACGCGCGGAACGGCGCAGGCGCTCGCTCGCGCGCGCATCCCTGCCGAGATCATCAACAAGGTGCTCGAAGGCGGACCGCACGTCGTCGACGCGATTCGCAGCGGCACCATCTCGATGGTCGTGAACACCACGATCGGCGCGCGCGAAGTGAAAGACAGCTACTCGCTGCGTCGGCAAACGCTGCTCATGAACATTCCGTACTTCACGACCACCGCTGCGGCGCTCGCCGCGTGCGACGCGATCGAGGTGGCGCGCGGGGACGGTGGTGTCCGCGTGAAGTCACTCCAGGAGTGGGCGGTCACCGACTGAGCGTGGGCGGGCGGTGCGGCCGGTGGGCCGCGGTCACGCCCGCATGCGCGGCCGCATTCCCCGGCCTGCACCGGGGTAGCCGCCCGCGCTGCCGGCGAGCTCCTCTTCCGCGTCGAGGGCGGCGAGCTCGCGGCTCGCGCGTTCGACGTCGGTCTCCACGGCGATCCGAAGACGCTTCTCCGTGATCTCGTCGCGGACGGCGGCGAGCGTCGCATCGATGCGCGGCCGCACGTTCGGGGCGGGGACGTGGCGAAGGACGCGCGCGGCGGCGGCGCGTAGCTCGGCATCCGCCTCCGGGTCTTCGAAGATCGTCCACAGATCTTCCGCGTCCAGTGTGTTGCCGCGGTAACCGGCGACGGCGGATTCGAGCATGTGGCCCATCATGTCGAGGCGCGCGAGGTAGGCGCGCGGCGGTTCGCCGTGGCGCCGAAGCACGTCGACCCGACCAGAGACGTCGTCTTTCGGACGGCCGAGGCCGCGCGCGCGCGCAGAGGCGGACATGATCTGTTCGATCAACGCCTCTTTGTCGACGGGCGTGAGGCCGAGCCCACGCAGGATGCCCGTCGTCCGCACCTGGACGAGGTTGTACGGAGGCGGCACGCGGAACGCGAGGAAGCCCTCCCCGCGCTCGATGCCGAGCACGTGGCTGTAAGGAACGCGGAAGCGACCTTCTGCGGTCTGGAGCTCGAGACCCGCGGTGGTCATCTGGACATCGGGAGGCGCTTTGCGACCGAGCCATCCGGCGAGGCCGAGCACGAACGTGATGATGGCGAACTGCGCGCACATCAGGGCGACCGTGCCCGCCGCTTCGGCGCTGACGAGGAGACCGATGCCTGCGACGAACGAGCCGAAGAGAAACGTGAGCAGCCGTCCCGTGAATGCCGTCTTCGTGCTGCTCGAGGGGACGGTGTGCCAGCCCACCGAGCCGAAGCCGCCGTGCCCGATCCCGAGAGCGAACCGGATCTTGTCGGCATCGGCATCGGACTCGGCCTCGATCTCGAGCGGCTGGTCTCGCCGCCGGTGCTGCAACGTGAAGAGGACGCCGCGCCGCGTACGCGCCGTCGTCGCTCCCGAGATCGACCGCGCATGGATGCGCTGGTTGCGTGTGCCGGCGTTGCGGACGTCGACGTACCCGGGGCCGCAGACGAGGTCCGCCGCGCGGAGGCGCTTCTGCCGGAGGGGAAGAATGCCCGCGAGGTGGAAGAGCGCGAACGCGAGCACGGCGACGAGCAGAGACGTCGTCGCGTCCCAGAACGGGGCAGCGCACGCGAGCACGAACAGCGCGACCGGCGGCGCGAAGGGCACCAGCCGAATGCGGCGTGGTCCCTGCGGATCGGCAAACGCGACGCGCATCCCTCCTAACGATAAGGAACGCACCGGCGGTGGCAACGGCGCACGGAAGCTTTCGGGGGGCCACGAGCGTTCTCCTCCGAGGCATGACCCCGCGCACAATGAGCTAGACTGCGGCGGCTCGGGCCTTCCGGGGCTGCGGCGGCCGCACGCGTGCCGCGCGCCGCCGCGGATGGTAACGACCGCTCCTCGCCACCTGCGCCTTCCCTCGCACCGAGACATGCCGCGCCCCTCGAAGTACCCGCTGCTGCCGCTCCGCGAGCACCGTGACCGGAGCGTCGACGCGGCGACGGCCGAGCTCGGCGACGCGATCCGCACGCGCGAGGCAGCCGACACCGCGCGCGACGCCGCGGAGCGCGAGCGTGCCGCTGCCGAGGCGAGGGTCGCCGCGATCCGTTCTGAAGAAGCGGCGCGGCTCGCGGGTGGCGAGCTGCGCGCCGCCGACCTCGCGCAGGCCGAAGCATGGGCGACGGCCGCGCGTGCGGAGCTCGACACGCTGTCTCGCAACGTGACTCGAGCCGAGGAGCACGCGACGGCTGCGCGCGAGGCCGAGACCGCCGCGCGCGCTGCGCTCGCGCAGAAGAAGGCCGACCGCGACGTGGTCGCGAAAGACGAGGGCCGCTTCGCGGCCGGCGTTCGCAAGGCGCGCGACGCCGCCGAGGAAGAAGCCGCGGACGAGGCCTTTGCGGGCCGACGGAGAGACGCATGACGCATTCGTTCCGCCACGCCCTCGTCGTGCTCGCGCTCCTTGGCGTCGCTGGCGCGTCGCAGGGCTGCCGCGGCGGCTCGAACGCGGCGCCGCCGCTCGTGACGAACGCGAACACGAAAGCCGCGGATGCGAAAGCGGCGGCCGCGCCGCGTTCCTCGATGGCCCGTCCGGCCGTGAAGGTCCTCCTCGACGACGCGCGGCTCGTGCGCGTTCGTGAGCTCGAACGCGCGAAGGACTTCACCGGCGCGCTGCACGCGGTTCAGGAAGCGCGTCCCACGGAGCTGCCTCCGGACGAGCGCTGCGCGTGGGATCAGCTCGAAGGCCGTCTGGCGGCGCTCGCCGGCGCAACGGCGGAGGCGCTCGCCGCGTTCGAGCGCGGCGAAGATGCGCGCTGTCCGCTGGCCGGCTGGGCGAAGCTCCGTTCGGCGCAGGCGCTCGCGCGATCCGGACGCGCCGACGACGCAATCGCGCGCGCGCGCGCCGTCCCCGACGACATCACGGCGGCGCGTGAAGAGGTGAAGCTCGTCATCGCCGAATCGCTTGCCGCGAAGGGCGACCGGGCGGGCGCGCTGCCCTTGTGGCGTGCATGGCTCGCCACGAATCCTCATGGCAATCGCTGGGTCGACACCTCGGTACGCATCGCGTCTGCCCTGCTCGATGGCATCGACGGACCTCCCGAGGCGCACGCGCGCGAAGCCTACGACCTCGCGACGAAGGTCGTCGTTGAGGCGCCGAAGGTTGCCGACGCCGTAGGCGCGCCTCAAGTACGTACGCGCGCCGTCGCGCTCCTCCGACCGCGTGACGCTTCGGTGAGCGAGGCCCTCTCCGACGTCGAGCGCGCGAAGCAGGCGCAGGCGTGGCTGGATCTCGGCGACGCGACGAAGGCGTTCGAGCTCGCCACGACCGTTCTCAACCAGGCCAAGACCGGGCCCGGTGCGTGCCGCGCCGCCGTCACGCGCGCGAACGCTGCGCCCAAGGCGAAGGGCGTCAAAGCCAACGGATGGCCCGACGCAGTCGCCGCTTGCGAGAAGGACGAGCAGCTCGTCAGCACGTTGTACTCGGGCGCGAAGGCGACCGCCGGCAAGGACCCGAAGCTCGCGATCGATTGGTTCGCGAAAGTCGAGCAGCTCTTTCCGACGCATCGCCTGGCCGACGACGCCCGCCTGCGCGCTGCGCTCGTAGTGGCGCAGGGGACGGACGAAGGGCACGAAGAACGCGCCGAGCAGATGCTGCGCTCGCTGCCGGATGCCTACCCGAACGGAGACATGCGGACGGAGGCGCTCTTCCGCGTCGCGCTCGGGAAGATGCAGCGCGGTGATTGGCAAGCCGCGCAGCCGCTCCTCGACCGCATCCTGGCGCTCGCCCCCGACGATCGCCACTGGGCAACCGCCGGACGCGCCGAGTACTTCCGTGCACGTGTCGCGGCGGCAACCGGCGACGCGGAGGGCGCACGCGCCCGCTTCGTGAAGATCGTCGAGCGTCATCCGCTCGCCTTTTACATGCTGCTCGCGCACGCGCGCCTCGCCCTCGAAGACGGCGCGCTCGCGGCCCGCACGCTCAAGGAAGCCTCGCAGCGCGACGCAGAAGGGGCGTTCCCTTCGAAGGTCCACCCCATCCTCGAGTCGCCGGCGGTCACGCGCGCCGCGCGCCTCCTCGAGATCGGCGATGTCGACGCGGCGAAGAAGGAGATCGCCGCATCGGGCGCGCTCGCGGAGGGCACCGATCCCGAGGTCGTGTGGTGGCTCGGCGCGCTCTACAACCAAGCAGGGCTTCCCGAGCTCGGGCACGCGTTCTCGCGCGGTCGTCTCACCGACCACCTCGCCCATTATCCCGAGGGCAAGTGGCGCGTGCCGTGGGAGGTCGCGTACCCGCGCGCGTACGAGCCGCTCGTCGTGAAGGCGTGCTCGGAGAACGCGCTGCCGACGCCGCTCGCGTGGGGCATCATGCGCGAGGAGTCGAGCTTCGTCGCCGACGTGCGAAGCCATTCGAACGCGTTCGGGCTCATGCAGCTCATCGTGCCGACGGCCAAGTGGGTCGCGGCGGGCACTGGCCTCCCGGCGGACGAGGCTGGGCTCAAGCGACCCGACGTCTCCGTCGAGCTCGGTACGCGCCTCCTCGCGAAGCTGCGCACGACGCACAAGCATCCGGCGCTCGCGATCGGCGCGTACAACGGCGGGGGCGGCGCCGTCGAACGGTGGGTCGCGGCGCGAACGACCGACGACCTGGATCTCTTCGTCGAGCTCGTTCCCTACGAAGAGACTCGGAACTACATCAAACGCGTGCTCTCCAGCCAGGCCGCGTACGCGTATCTGTACGACCCGACGGCGCTGCGCGAGCCGCTCGAGCTGCCTCTCCGCGTGACGGCTGGGCGCTGAGAGACTCGCGTGCAGGAGCTCTTCGTCGTACCGGCCGAGCGCCACGTCGAACGGCTGGCCCGCGAGGGCCGCCGTGGTGAGACGAGATCCGCGCTGCGCACGCGTCTGGTGACCGCGTTCCTGCCGGATGTCGCCTTCACCGACGCGCGCACCTCGCGCCTGGCGCTCGCGATGGCGCTCGCCGACGACGATGGGCCTGCCGCGGCCGGGCAGCTCGATTTGTTCGGTGCCGCGAACACGGACGCCGTCCCGCTCGGCGCGCACGGCGCTGATGCGCTCATCGACGCCGTCCGCGTGCGCGGCGGCGCATCGTGGGCGCGCCTCATCGCCGCGCTGGACGACGCCATCACCGCGCTTCGTGCGCGTGGAGCGACGCTCGACCACCTCGAGCGCGTCGGTCGAACGAAAGGATTCGTGGCGGCGCGTGCGCGTGCGCTCGCGGCAGCGATGCGTGCCCTCGATGCACGGCTTGCGCGGAGCGGCGCGTGCGACGGAAGGCTCGCCGGCCCTCTCCTCGCGACCGCGCTCGAGAACGCCTCTGGCGAGCTCGTCGCCGACGTCGTCGGGGCACGGCAGCTCCGTTCGCGGTGGCTGCTCGCATGGCACGCGGCCGATCTCGCGTGGTGGCGGGCGCTCGACGACAAGCTCGCGCCCCTCGGCGGCGGCGCCCGCGTCGTGGTGCCGTCGTTCGACCGCCCGCTCGAGGGCAGCCGCGAGCGCGATCCACTCGAGATCCTGACCGAGGAGATCGTACGCGCCCTCGATGCGCCGGCGGAGACCGAGCCCGTCGCCGCGGTGCTCGGGGATCTGACGGGCGCACCCGTCAGGCCTCCGCCCGAGGGACGCGTGCGCATCGTGCGCGCGGGCGACCTCGTCGCGCAAGCAGCAGCCGTCGCCGGTCTCGTCGATGCCGCGCTTCGCGGCGGCGCCGCGGTCGAGCGGGTCGCGATCGCGCTCCCGGTGCTCGACGAACGAACGCTCGCCCCGCTGCGACGTGCGCTCGAAGCGCGCGGGATCATCGCGCACGAGGCGCGTGGCGCTCCTCCCTCGGAGGCGCCCGTGGTCGCGGCTGCGTTCCTCGCGTTGGAAGCGGCGCGGTCGCTCGACCGTCGCGACGTCGCTCGGCTGCTCCGCTCCGGCTGGGTGGATGCGGTGCGGTTCGCGCGCCCGACGGAGGCGCGCGACGCCGACGCCGCACCCACCGCGAGCAGCGACGACGACGAGGCCGCACGGCCAACGCGACGCGATGCCGAGCGACGCTTGAACCGAATCGCGCGCGCGCTCGAATCGGCTGCGACGGTGGCGGGCAGCGACGGGGCCGAACGCCTCGTGAAGACCGCGCTCGTTCGCACCGGGTCGGCGCGGGGGGAAGCGGCAGAGCTCGACACCGATGCGGCGTACGCCAAGGCGCTCGTCGCAGTGCTTGCGTCGGCGCGGGACGCGAGCACTCGTCTCGAGCGGGCACGTGCGGCGCGGCGACTCTGGGCCGAGCTCGGCCTCGGCGCGCGCGCTGGCCGCGGCGGCCTCGCGACGTTCTCGAGCGACGCCGCACCCGGCGGCGTGCATCGCGCCGAGCGACTCGCCATCGCACGGGACGCGCGGGCGTGGGATGCGCTCGTCACCGCGCTGGATCTCTACGAATCGGTGACCATCGCTTCCGGCGCAGAGGCGCAGCCGCTCGACGGCGATACCTTCCGCCTCGAGCTCGTCGCGCTGCTCGACGCGGGCGCCGGCCAGCCCGGTGCCTCGCGCACCTCCGCGGTACGCATCGTGCGGCTCGCGGATGCGGCGGGCGACGAGCTCGACTTGCTGCTCGTAGCGGACGCGGTCGACGGCCTTCTCCCGCGCGACGCGACGGAGCACTCGCTCGTCTCGACCGCGCTCGCGGAGACGATCGCGCGCGCGAGTCGCGGTGTGTACATCGCGCCGACCCCCGCGGCCACACGCGCCCACGACCTCGCCGCTCTCGCCGTCGCCGCAGCCGACGCGCGCGAGCTGGTGCTCGTCTACCCGCGCGAAGACGCGTCCGGTGCGCCCGTCTCGCCTTCGGGCGTGATCGACGACCTCGTGCGCGCCGGTCTTTCGATCGAAGCGGCCACCGAAGGTGTCGTCACTCCTCGCCGTACGACCTCGGGGCCGAATTCGGCGGAGCTCGCGCTGCGTGTCGCGCGCGAGCGCGCCCGGGAGGGATTCTTCCTCGATCCTGCGCGTCCACGCAGCGACGTCGTCGGCGACGTCGCACCGCCCGGCGCGCTCTCTCGGCTGCTCGTGACCGAGACCGGCGGCGCCGACCGGGCGCTCGCGGTGACGGGTCTCGAGAGGCTCGCGCGATGTCCGTTCATGGGATTCGCGCACGTGGTCCTCGCGGCGCGCGAGGCCGATCGACGCGAGGAGCTTCCCGACGCGCGCGAGGAGGGAACGCTCGTGCACGAGGTGCTCGCCGCTGCCTTTCTGGCCACGCGGGAGCTCTGGCCACGTCGGCCGCGCGACGCCGAGGCCATCCTCGAGCGCGGCGTCTCTGCGGCCGATCGCGTCCTCGAGCGTTGGCAGGGACATGCGCCGCTCCGCGCGATTGTGCGCTTGCGCGTCGCCGACGCCGTTCGCGCCGTGCTTCGTGGTGCGCTGGCCGACGAGACGTGGGACTTCGCCTTGGCCGAGCAGTCGTTCGGCGGCGGCCCGCGCGTAGGCGAGAGCCCGCCCTGGCCCGCGCTGGTCATCGAAGACGAGGAGGTCCGCTTGCTCCTCCGCGGCTCGATCGATCGCGTCGATCGCGCGCACGACGGACGCGCCGTGCGCGTCGTCGACTACAAGCGCAACAAGAATACGGTGCGCGACTCGTCGAACGCGCTCGGCGTCACCGCGTTGCAGGTGCCGATCTACGCGTGTGTGGCTGCCCGCGAGCTCGGTGTGCCCGCGACGGGGATGTACGCGCCCACGCAAGCGCGCGACATCACCGCCGAGGCACGTCCGAACGCGAAGGTCGCCGAGCGCATGGATGATCTCGTACGGCGCGAGGGCGGCGTCAGCTCCGAGATCGAGCGACGCACGCTCGCCATCGTCAGCTCGGCGCGCGCCGGAATGCTGGCGCCAATCCCGGCAGACGAGGCCGAGTGCAGGACGTGTGCGGTGAGCGGCGGCTGTCGCAAACCGCGCTTCGCAATGGCGCCGCTCGAAGAGACGGAAGGGGAGTGAACGGTGCTCCTCGATCCCGACCAGCTCTACGCGTTCCCCAAGAACCTCGTGCTCGCGGCGAGCGCGGGCACCGGCAAGACGCATGCGCTCGTGGGCGTCGTCATCCAGCTACTCGTGGGAGACAGGCCGCCGGCGCGCGGCCGTGGGCGCGCGCAGCCACTCGACCCCTCGCGCATCGTCGCGACGACGTTCAGCCGGAAGGCGGCAGCGGAGATCCGGGCGCGCGTTGCACACGAGCTCGATCGGCTCGCGCATGCACCGGCCACGTCTCCGTACGTCGGCAGCCTGCGTGGAGCCGCCGCCGACGGGCGACCGCTCGGCGACGAAGACCTCCGCATCCGCGCGCGCCGTGCTCTCGGGCGCCTGCCCACGGCGCGCTTCGGCACGCTGCACAGCTTCGCGACGGGCATCGTGCGCGCGCACGCCGTCGAGCTCGGGCTCGGCCCGGGCTTCGACCTCGCGAACGAGGCGGATGCGCGTGCCCGCGCGGACGAGGCGATTGCGCGCGCTCTCGAGGTGCGCCTCGCGACGGGTCCGGACGACGTCCGCGCGCTGGCGGATGCTGCAGGGGGTGTGGACCGGCTCGTCGTCCAGCTGCGGCGCATCCTCACGCAGCTCGAAGAGGACGGCCGCCCTGCGCGCGACCTCGCCGTACCCACGACGGATGCCGCTGCGATCGAGCATGCGATGAAGCAGCTCGTCGAGCACGCCGAAGCGCTCGTCTCCGCGCCGAAGTTCGAGACCGTGGCGCGCGAGCTCGTGGCGACGTGGCGACGAGGGGAGGAGGACGCGCTCGAACGCGCGGCCGCGGCGTTCACCGGCGTCGATGCGCGCGGCAAGAAGACTCCCGAGCTGGAGAGCTTCGCCGTGTTCCGCAAAGCGCTCGCGGGCACGACGAACGACGAGAAGGGGCGACGTCTCGCGCGCACGTTCGTCGCGCGTGGAAAGTTCGCCGAGCAGGCGAGGCTCGTTCGCGACGTCCTCGGCGCAGCAGAGTCCGAGATCGAACGCGCAGCACGCGCGCGCGCCGCGATCGGCTTCGGGGAGGTCCTGCGTGCCGCGCGCGAGCTGCTGCGCGACCGTCCAGACGTCGCCGAGGCGGTCGCGTCGGGCATCGATGCGCTGCTCGTCGACGAGTACCAGGACACGTCCCGCGTGCAGCGGGATCTCCTCCAGCTGCTCTGGGCGCGCGACGATGCGCGCGAGGCAGGACGGGTGCCGCCGCTCGCCGCCGTGCGCGGCAGCGGTCTCCTCGTCGTCGGCGATCGCAAGCAGTCGATTTACGGCTTCCGCGGCGCCGACGTCGGCGTGTTCGCCGAGCTCGCTGTCGGTCTCGCGGGCGCGCCAGCGCGCGAAGCGCTCGGCATTCCGCCTGGCGTCACGTGGGAGCCGAAGGAGCCGCTCGCCGACTTCTGCGCGCTCCGGCACAATCGGCGCAGCGTCGCTTCGGTGCTCGCGTTCGCGAACACGTTCAGCGCACGACGGTTCCGACCCGGCGATCCGCCGCCGGAGCTGTTCGAGATCGACTACGTGCCCGGCACGGAGGACCTGCTCGTTCCTCCCGAGCGAGGCGGCGAAGACGACGGCGCCTCGCGCGTCACGTGGCTGCGCATCGCTCCCAAGGGCTCGACTTCGTCGAAGCTCGAGGAGGCTCTCGTCATCGCCGAACGCATCGCGGCGCTCACGGCCCTCGGCGAAGGCGCGCCTGGATGCGTGGGCCGCGACAAGCGCCGCCCTGCATTCCGCGACATCGCCGTGCTCGCCACGACGAACGGCATGCTCGATGCCGTCGCGTTCGCGCTCGCCCAGGCCGAGATCCCCTACGTCGTCGCCGGCAAGAGCTTCTTCAAGGCCCGTGAGGTGCGCGACCTTGCCGCCATGCTCGCGCTCGTCCTCGAGCCGAACGACCGTCTCGCGGCGCTGGAGGTGCTGCGCGGTCCATGGACATCGGTGCACGACGAGACGCTCCTCGCGCTCACGCGCGCGGGCGAAGGTCTCGCCGCGCCGTACGCGTGGACGAGCCCACCGCAGCCCGCGCTCGTGCGCGAGGAAGACCAGGCGGCGCTCGCCGCGACGGCAGCGCTCGTCGAGGAGCTCTCGCGCTGCGCAGGGCGCCTCGGACCGGGTGCGATCCTCCGTGAGGCGGTCCGCGCACGCCACCTGGAAGAAGTGCTCGCCGGCCTTCCTCGCGGTGAGCAGCGCGTCGCGAACGTGCGAAAGCTCCTCGCCATCGCCGATCGGCACGTGGACGCGCGAGCGTTTCGCACGTGGCTCGACGAAGCGGCCGAGCAAGAGCTCTCCGAATCCGAAGCCGCGACGTTCTCCGAAGAAGACGACGCGGTCCGACTCCTGACCGTGCACGCGAGCAAGGGCCTCGACTTCCCGGTCGTCTTCGTCCCCGAAATCGCGGCGGGGCTTCCGCGTTCCGACAAGGGCGCCGTTCGCATCGCGCTGGGCGCCGGCGACGATCCGAACACGCTTGCCGTCCGCGTCGCCGACGCTGGCGGGATGGTCCTCGAGCCTCCCTCGTTCGCCCGCGCACACGCGAGCACGCGCCGTCGCGAACGCGCCGAGCGCCAGCGGCTCGCCTACGTTGCGGTCACCCGCGCCGCCGACGCCATGTTCATCGTGGGCGGCCGCTCGCGCGAAGGGTCTGGCGACCTCGGCGCGACGTCGATCGCGGCGCTCGAGGAGATCGCCGGCGATGCGGAGGCAAAAGCGCGAGCGCGCCTCGTCGTCGAGGACGTGACCGTGCCCGCGACGACGGGCGCGGCTGCAGCCTACGAGCGCGCGCTCGAGCGCGACGAGGGCCGCGAGGACGACGACGAGCGCAACGACGAAGAGCTCGGTGCGCCGGCGCCTCGCGCGATACCTGCGTGGCGCTCGCTCCCCATCGCGCCCACGGCGCTCGCCGACTTCGACCACTGCGCTCGGAGGTTCGAGCTCGTGCACCTGCTCGGGTTGCCCGAGCACGTCCGCGGCTCCCGCGCCGGCGCCTCGGATCGCCCGCGCGAAGCAAACGCGTCCCTCGACGCCCGCAGTCAGGGCACCCTCGCTCACGCGGTGCTCGAGCGCGTGCCACTCCAAGCGTTCGCCGGCGAAGGCGCCGCGGAGGCGGCGAGCCGCGCGCTCGCCGCAGAAGGCGTACCCCCGGAGCACCCGCAGCACGCCGGCATCGTGGCGCGCGTGGGTCGGTTCCTCGGGGGCGCTTACGCAAAACGCGCCGCCGCGGCCGACGTTCGGCGCGAAGTGCCGTTCGTTCTTTCCGTGCAAGACGAGCACGGCCGTTCGCTCGTGCTCCGCGGGAGCATGGACCTCGTCGTCGTGTGGCCGGACGGCTCGGCAGACGTCGTCGACTACAAGAGCGCGCGCGGCGGTGCCGAAGGCGCCTACGCGTTCCAGCTCGATGTCTATGCGCTCGCCCTCCGCGCGATGTTCCCCGCGGCGCCCCGTCTGCGTGCCGGCCTCGTGTACCTCGGCGGAACGAGCGCCGGTGACGAGCCGGTGTGGCGCGCCATCGCCGACGAAGGCGAAGTGCGTGCGCGCATCGCGAAGCTCGGCGAACGCCTCGTCGGCGCACGATGGACGGGAGCGTTCCCACGTGTGGCCCTCGAGCGTTGCGAGGGTATCTACTGCGGGTTCATCGGGCGCTGTCACCCGAGCTCTCCCGCCGCCGCCGGAAACGGCACGGAGGCGAAGCCCTCGCGCGCGACGACGACGTGATCGAGGAGCGGCACGCCGATCATCGCCGCGGCATCCGCGACACGCCTCGTGAACGTCACGTCTTCCGTGCTGGGCGTCGGGTCGCCGCTCGGATGGTTGTGCACGAGCACGAAGCCGCTCGCGGCGGCTCGCAGCGCGTGCCGCAGCGGGTCGGCCGCGCGCACGCCCAGCCCGTGCAGCCCGCCCTTCGCGACGCAGCGCGCCGCGCGGAGGCGACTCCTTCCGTCGAGCGCCAGCAGCCATAGCTCTTCGTGCTCGAGCGCGCCGAGCCGCGGCGTCGCCCATGCGGCCACGTCCTTGCTGTCGGTCAGCGCGCGGAGCGGCGTGCCATCCGCCGCGGCGCGCCGGGCGAGCTCGAAGGCGCCAGCAACGACCCGAGCGGCTTCGACGGCGCGTGCCGGGCGCATTCCGCGCTCGACGAGCACCTCCTCGATGTCGACGGCGCACGCGCGTGCGAGACCGGGCGCGCCGCCGAAGCGATCGAGGAGCGCCGTCGCCGTGTCCGCCGGCGAGAGCCCTGCGCGCGCATCACTTGCGCCTGCGACGACGAACGCGAGGAGCTCGTTCGTTCTGCAGCTCTCGACGTCGCTCTCCGCCGGCCGCTCTCCGCCTCGTCTCGTGCGGGTATGCCGTCCGGTCGTCCTCGGTCGCGCCGTTGCCATGCGCGGCGCTGGGCAAGCGCGGGGCCGCCGCCCCTTTCGAGCAATCTCGCGGAGCTTGCCTCCGTGACCCTATGGCCCGGGCCGGCTCGGGCCTGGCCCGCGGCCACCTCGGACCCGCGGCCTCAGAGGTCTTTGCAGATGCCGACCGACGAGTCCTTGAAGATCGCGCTCGTCTTGCACGCCTTGTTCGGCCCGCACGTCGTCGAGCCGACCTTGCAGAGCGCCTGGCACTTCCGCGCTCCGGGCTGCCCGATGCACGTGAGGCCGGCCGCGCAGTGATCGGCGTCGCACGAGTCGCCGACCTGCTTGTCGCCGACCGCGACGCACCCGGTGTCGCCCGTGTCGTTCACGATCGCGCACGTCTCGCCCGATGCGCACTCGCCGTGCGCGAGGAGCTTGCACCGCTTCAGCGGCATGCAGACGGGGACGTTGTGAGCGACGTCGACGAGCCGCTGTACGTCGCAGAACGTCGCGCCGCCGTTCTGGCTCGTCTGCGCCTTGCAGCCTCCGGAGCAGCAGTAGTGGCGGCAGGTGTTCTCTTTTTCGCCCTGCACGCAATCGAAGCCGGGGGCGCAGTCCGCGCCGCTATCGCAGCGCGCCCCGTCCGCACCGCCCTCGCGCGCGGCGGGCTCGCAGGCCGGGCGCAGCGTGCCCGGTCCGGCGCGGCCGACGCGGCAGCCCTCGAACGGCTCGTCGTCTCGGGCGCCGGGAGCTCCTCCGTCGGCTTCGGTTGCGCCGCCGTGCTCGCACCGGAGCGCTCCGGCGGTCGCGCGGCTGCTGTCGTCGTCGGGCATGCAGCTCGACGTGTCGACCCGGCAGAGCGGATTGCCGAGGTACGTGGCCGACGACTGCGTGCCGGCATCCTCACCGCTCACGCTGTTCTTCGTGCCGTCGTACTCGGCGGCGGGCGCGTTCTCCGGAGGCGCACCGGCCGCCCCGAGGTCGGCGCTCGTCGTCATCGACGTCGAGCAGCCGACGACGAGCACGACCGCGGCCGACGCCGACGCGGTCGCGAGGAGGGGACGGAGGGAGAAGCCGGTGCTGCGCAAGGGACCAAACCGCCTACGAAGAGTCGAGGCCGTGCTCTTCGAAAGATCGTACGCCCGATCGGCGCACGCAGCGAATCGATTCACGGCGCATGCCGAAGCCCGGTCCGGGCCCGGGCCGCGCTTTTAGGCCTGGATTTCGCGGCGCTTTCGGCGCGGCGTGTGTCGACCGATCGGTCGCCCATGACGTCCGTGTCGCGGTCCGGAGAGGTGTTGCAGAGGCGCGTCACCCGCCGGGGACGGGCGCGCGCGCTGCGTACGTTACTTCGCCTCGATGTCCCGCGTGACCGCGTTGCCGGCTACGTCGTAGGCGCGGACGACGACGATGTGAGAGCCCGGCGGCACCAGGATCGAGACGTCGGCATCGACCCGCTCGTCCGGGGTATCGAAGATCCCGTCGGCAGCCCCGAGCGGACGCCACTCGAGCTTGCCGTCGACGGCCATCTCCACGCGCGCGATCGGCGACGTGCCGTCGACGATGCGCGCGCGGAGGCGCCGGCCGGCGATCGCGAGGTCGTCGATGCGAGGCGGAGTGTTGTCGACGAGCACGGTCTCGGACTCGAGGGCGTGCTTCTGGACCTGGTCGGGCGGGTTCGCCGGCTCGTCGCTCGCTTCGACGCGCACGCGGTACTTGCCCTCCGGCAGCGCTGCCGTGTCCCAGTCGAGCTCGGTCTTCGTGTGCACTTCGTCGGCCTTCAGCGCATCACGCCAGAGTGCCTGCCCCTCGCGCTTGAACGCGACGCGGTAGCGAAGCGGATCGCTGTCCGGATTGTCGACCTTCCAGGTCAGCTTCACGACGCTCTCGTGCTTGCCGACCTCGCCGCCGCTCGCCGGCACGCTCGCGGCCGGTTCCTTCGGCGGGCCGGCCTTCGTCGTCGCGCTCACCTCGGTGACGACGGGCCGGACGTTGTCGGTGACGAACGGGATCGTCACCTCATGGAGGACCGCATTGGGGTCGCGCGCCCAGCGTGCGCGCACCTGCACGTAGCGCCCCGGCGGCGAGGCGATGGGCGCCGGCGCGGCAAGCGGATTGCTCCACTGGCTCCACGTCGCGTCCGGCGTCGCCGTGTTGCCGGAACGCGTCGAGAGCTCGATGCCGCCGGTCGCCCTCCACGTCAGCGTGCCGAAGCGCGCGCGCAGCGTCGCGTCGAGCACCTTGCTCGTCCACACGGCATCGGGTCCACCGCGCCCGAGGATGCGATGCACCACGGGCGGGTCGCTCGTCGCGACGAAGCCTTTGCCGCCTGCGACGTGAACGGCGCCGACCTGCCTTTCGTCCGTGTCCGCCAGGAGCGTGACCACGTGCGCGTCGTCGACGGTGTACACGCGGCCGTTCGCGCCCGTGCCGACGTATGCCTGCCCCTGCTCGTCGACCGACAGCGCCATGTAGTGCGTGTCGTCGTGCTTCATCATGCGCTCGGGTCGGCCTTGCGCATCGAACCGATAGAGCACGCCCTTGCCCGCCTTCGGACGCGGCGCAGACGAGGGACCGGCCGGCACGCGCCCCGCGGACGGCGAGCGCTTCGGCGGCTCGGGCGGCTCGCCGTATTCGTTCGCGATCGCCCAAACGACGCCCTTGCTGACGGCGACGGCCTTGACCTCTTCGCCGGGCAGCGTCGCCAGGACGGTCGCGCGGCCCGGTCCCGTGATGCGGTAGAGGTTCGCCGCCTTGCCGCTCGCGCCGGCGAGCAGATCGCCGTTTTCGGCCATGGCGAGCGAGACGAGGTGGGTCTCCGCGCTGCGGTAGTACACGGAGCTCGTGCCGTTCGGCTCGATGCGGAAGACCTTTCCCTCGGGACCCGTCGCGGCGAAGAGGCCGGTGCCGGCGCGGTCGACGACGAGCGACCAGACGTGGCTCGCCTCGGGGAGGGTCGCGAACACGTCGGCGCGCCCCTGCGCGAGCTTGAAGACCTTGCCGTCCGGGATGGTCGCCGCGTACACCGTGCCGCCCTTTGCCTGCACGATGGACGTCACTGCGAGCGTGCCCGTGTCCGCGAAGAGCGTGACCGCGTCGCCGACGACTTTGTAGACCTTGCCGGTGGGGCTCGTGCCGACGAGCATCGAGCCGTCCGCGAGCGTCACCGCCGAGAACGAAGCCGTCGCTTCCGGCACGGGGGCATTGCCGAGCGTGAAGCCGGCGCGCACGGCTCCGTCGGAGCTCACTGCCGCGCCCTTGATGTCACCGCCCGAGAGCTTGTCGAGGGTGTCGAGCACGAACGTGCGGGTGCCGACCGCGCGTGCGTCGGTCGCGGTCACGAGGGGAGAGCAGACGAGCGCGGCCACGAGGGCAGCGCGCGCGAACGGAAGACGCATGGCTTTGGATCCTACAATGCGAGCAGTGGGCACCGGCAAATCCGGGGCGTCAGCGGATGACCGGCTTCACCTTGATCTTCACGCGATCGGAGCCCTCGACGTAGCGGTCGAGCGGCGTGATGAGGCGCGCGTACGACGCGAAGGCATCCGGCGCGACGTCGGAGCTCGCCGGCCGCAGCGCGTCGAGCGCGAAGGGCGGCAGCCGCTCGGCGACGTGGCCTTTGTACGCGATGCCCTGCGAGCGTACGCGGTACGAAACGACGACGCTGCGCGGCAGCACCGTCTGCTTCGTCGAGTTCGCGAGCAGGTCCGCGAGGCTCTGCGGCGCCGGAAGGTCTGGCACGACCGTGTACCCCGGCGCGATCTCGAGGTCGACGTCCCTTCCTGCGAGCTCGTCCGTGAAGCGCACGTCGATGATCTTCGTGACCTCCGGGCCGGCGAAGGGCACGAGGTGAAGCCGGAGCCGTGCCGGTTGCCCGACGTCGACGACGGGGTCGAGCACGTCGACGCCGCGGAGCCGCCAGAGCTCGCGCGCGTAATCGACCGACAGCTGCCCTTCGACCTTGTCTACGTGGACCATCTGCCACGGGTTGTTCAGGACCTCGCCGACGGCGCGACCGATCTTCGAGTGCGCGAAGTCGCCCGCGTCGGGCATGCCGCCGACGGCGACGCCGAAGTCGTCGAGCTCGATCGGTGCGAAGCCGCGGACGGTGAGCTTCGTCTTCAGGTGCCACGTCACGTCGCGCCGCTCGTTGACGGACGCGTCGACCACGGAGCCGAGCACGGACGCGACGAGCGAGCCGCTCATGAAGCGGTCCTCGGCGATCTCCACGTTCCACGCCTTCTTCGGGACTCCGTCCGCGCCGCGGATGTCGAGCGACAACGGGAACATGGGCGCCGCGCGTGCCTCGTCGACGACGACCGCGCTCTGCCGGTCCTGCACGAGCGCGCCGAGCGGACGTGCGGCCTCGCCGATCTTCGACGAGTGCTGGTCGCTCGCGAAGATCCAGTGCACGCGCCCGATCGCGGCGGGAAGCGCGCTGACGCCGGCCTCCATCATTGGATGACCGAATCCGCAAAGCTTGTTGCCTTCGACGTGCGTGACGGTGCCGAGCCCCATGAACGACACGTCGCCGCGCGCCATCTGCACGCCGAGCGCGCCGCCGTCGACGTAGTGGAGAGGCGCGTTGGGATCCGGCTTGCCGCCACCGCCACCGCCCGCCTGAACCGGCTCGAGCCCGAGCGGCGCGAACAGCTTGCGAACGAGCGCGACCGAGCGATCGCTCATGCCGGCGAGGAGGAGCGGCGTGGAGGCGGGCACCACGGGGCGCGAAGGGTCCTTGCCCATCGAGAGGCGCGAGGCGACCTGCGCGGCATGAGTCTCGATGTCGTAGGTGCCTGGCGCGCCGTCGAAGGCGGTCGTTCCGCTGCCCGGGCCGAGCGGCGACGCGTCGGCGTGCTTGCCGGCGGGCGGACGCGCGTTGCCGGGGAGCGGGGCGCCGCCGTCGAGAGGCCAGAACCCCGGCGGGATGGGCCTTCGCATTTCGGCGAGCATCGGCGCGATCGGCGTCACGCCCGCGACGGGCTCGACCTGGAACGCGGCCCAAGAGTACGCGTAGGCGCCCGCGAGCCGACCATCGAGGTAGATGGGGCTTCCGCTCATGCCGCGGACGTTCTTCGTCACGTTGAGACGCGGGTGCGGAGTCTTGATCAGGATCAGCTCTTGCGCCGGACGGAAGTTGCGGAGGACGCCGACGACCTCGACGTCGAAGCGCTCCGGCTCCGTACCTTTGAAGACGGTGAGGCCGTAGCCCTTCATGCCGTCTTTGATTTCGTCGACCGAGATCGTCGACGCTCGGGCATCGCCACGCGCGGTGGGGATCGTCAGCCCGAGACCGGCGAGCAGACCGACGGCGAGCGCGCCGACGGGGAGGAATTCACTTCGCACGATGCCATCGTTGCGCAGTGCCCCAGGATCGTAAAGCTTCCCGCTATTCGTACGGGTTCGGAGGCGTCTCCGGCCCTGCCGGTGCGGCCGTGCTCATCGGCGGCTCGTCCGCGGGCGTCTCGCTCTTGCCGCCATCGGCGCGCACGCGGCGGGCGGCGCCGCCGTCACGCGCGGTGCGGACCGGCGCAGAGGCAGGCTCGAGCGTGACCTCGACATCGTCCGGCGTTGCCGCATCGACGAGGACGATCGTGTCCGCGTGTTTGTCGGCGCGGACGAGGACGCTGATGGTGCTGCCGTCGGTCGGCCGCGCGATCGTGTCCGTTCCGTGCGGAAGCACGACGCCGTCGACGATGACGAGCGCGGCTTTCGGCGCGATGTGGAGGCGTACGGCTCCGCTCGCCGAGCTCGCTGCTTCACCCGCCAGAGCCGATTCCGGGGCTGCTGCGGCGGGCGCGGGTGAGGGCGTCGCGAGCGTCGCCGACGCGACCGGCAGCGCCGGGACGTGCTCGGACGCCGCGGCGAGCTCCGTCGGCGATGGGCGCGGTTTCCGCGCAGCACGCACGTACGAGAGCACGCCGATGCCGAGCGCCGCGCCGACCACGGCGGCGAGCGCCAGCCATACGAGCCCGCGTCGCGACGCGGACGCGCCGCCTTCGACGGCCATTGCGCCACTGCCGGAGTCGAACGCACCGTTCGCGTTCTCGGTCCATGCGGCATCCGCAGGGCTCGGCGGCAGGGAACGAATCGCCTCCGCGCGCGCCGAGAGCTCGTCTCCACATCGTTCCTTCACGAGCGCTGCGACCTGCGCAGGACCAACCGACGGCCCGCTTGCGCGGAGGTAGCCCTCGAGCGCGACGCGCATCGCTTCCGCGCTCGGGTAACGCGCGTCCGGCTCGCTCGCGAGCGCCTTCAGCACGATCGCTTCGAGCTCGCGCGGATACGACGGGACGACCGCGCGCGGCGGCTCCATGCGTCCTAGCATGATGCTCGCCATGACCTGCGGATCGTGCTCGCCCTGGAAGGGCCGCTGCCCCACCGTGATCTCGTAGAGCACGCACCCGAGCGCGAAGACGTCGCTCCGGCGGTCGACGGTGCCGCCGACGAGCTGCTCGGGCGCCATGTACGCGACCTTGCCCTTGAGCTGCCCGGCGATCGTCATGTGCGACTTGCCGAGCGCCTTCGCGACGCCGAAGTCGGTGACCTTGACGTGCCCCGCGCTCGTCACGAGGAGGTTGTGCGGGGACACGTCGCGATGCACGACGCCGAGCGAACGACCATCCGCGAGCGCCAGCTCGTGCGCGGCGTGCAGTCCGGCGCACGCGTCTGCGACGATGCGCGCCGCGATGCGCGGACGGATCGGCAGGCGGGCGCACTCGGTGACGTCTTCGCGGCCGGGCCGGAGAATGCGCATCACCGAAGGTCCGTCGATCCACTCCATCGCAATGAAGAGCGTGCCGTCGTGCTCGGCGAGCTCGAACGTCGAGCACACGTTCGGGTGCCGCACGCGCGACGAGATCTCCGCCTCGTCGAAGAACATCTTCCGGAACTCGACGTTCTCGGCGAGCTCCGGCAACAGCATCTTCAGCGCGACGACGTCTTCCTTGCCGCGCACGCGGGCCGCCCAGACGCGCGCCATGCCGCCGGCGCCCACGGGGGCGACGAGCTCGTACGGGCCCAGCCGAGCCCCTGGCTGCAGCTCCTCGCTGTCGTGACGGACGACGCCCACCGTACCGGCCAGTATAGGGGTAAGGGCCGGGCTCACGGCAGCGAAACCAAGGCCGGCGTGCCTGGTACGGACCCGGCGGTCTGGCGCGGGCACGCAGCGCCCGGCGTTTGGCCGGACCGGCGCAACAGGCCGGACTGGCGCGAAGTGTACGAGCACCGGCGCCCGCGCTAAGGGAGTAGGCCATGCACGCGGCGTGGTGGATGCTCGGGGCGCTCGCGGTCCTCGCGATTGCCTATCGCTACTACTCGGCGTTCCTCGCCGCGAAGGTGCTCGTCCTCGACGCCGCTCGCGTGACGCCCGCGCATCGCCTCGAAGACGGCGAGAACTTCCACCCGACGAACCGCTTCGTCCTCTTCGGGCACCACTTCGCCGCCATCACCGGCGCCGGCCCGCTCATCGGCCCCGTCCTCGCCGCTCAGTTCGGGTTCTACCCGGGCTTCGTGTGGATCCTGCTCGGCGTGGTGCTCGCGGGAGGCGTCCACGACTTCGTGGTTCTCGTCGCCAGCACGCGGCGGAACGGCCGCTCGCTCGCCGAGATCGCGCGCGACGAGCTCGGTCCCGTCCTCGGTCTCGTGACCGCCGTAGCGATCCTGTTCATCGTCGTCATTGCGCTCGCCGGGCTCGGCAACGTGGTCGTCGGTGCGCTCGCCGAGAGCGCGTGGGGCGTGTTCACGGTCGGATGCTCCATCCCGATCGCGCTCGTCATGGGGCTCTACATCCATCGCGTGCGCGGCGGCTCCGTACGCGGCATCCGCGAAGCGACCATCGCAGGCGTGCTGCTCCTCTTCCTCGCGCTCGTCTTCGGCAAGCACATCGGCGACTCGTCTTTCGCGCACCACCTCAAGCTCTCGAAGACGACGCTCACGCTCGGCATGGCGGCCTACGGCTTCGTCGCGAGCATCCTGCCGGTGTGGATGCTGCTCTGCCCGCGCGACTATCTCTCGAGCTACCTGAAAATCGGCACGATCGCGCTCCTGGTCGTCGGCGTGATCCTCGTGAACCCCGAGATTCAGATGCCCGGCGTCACGCAGTACATCCACGGCGGCGGCCCCATCGTGAAGGGGCCGCTCTTCCCGTTCGTCTTCATCACCATCGCGTGCGGCGCGATCAGCGGCTTCCACGCGCTCGTCGCGAGCGGCACGACGCCGAAGATGGTCGACAACGAGAAAGACTGCCGCGCGATCGGCTACGGAGCGATGCTCGTCGAAGGCCTCGTCGGCATCACCGCGCTCATCGCGGCGTGCGCCATGCCGCAAGAAGACTACGTCGCGATCAACACGAATCCGCAGGTCGCCGTCGTCGCGACCGAGAGCACGCGCGGCGAGGGCCTCGCGCGCAGCCCGGAGCAACTCTCCGCGCTCGACGGCGCGCTCACGGCGCACGACCGCCAGCTCCTCGGGCTGCCCGACGGAGCGCCGGCGAGCTCCCTCACGGGCAAGAAGGTCAGCCTCTCGAACGCGCTCGCACTCTCGAACGGCGCGCTCGCCGCGCTCGAGTACCACGTCGACCAAGCCGCGCCGCGCGCGACGATGCTGGAAGACGCGGACTTCGCGCGGCTCGGCGTGAAGGTGAAGGAGCTGCCCGCGCTGCAGCGTCAGGCCGACGAGGTCGTGGCCGCGCGAACGGGCGGTGGCGTATCGCTCGCGGTCGGCATGGCGCGCGTGTTCAGCGGCCTGCCGGGCATGACCACGCTGCTCGCGTACTGGTACCACTTCGCGATCATGTTCGAGGCGCTGTTCATCCTGACGACGATCGACACGGGAACACGCATCGGCCGCTTCCTCATGCAGGAGTTCATGGGGCGCCTCTCGCCCGAGCTCGGCAAGTCGACGAGCAAGCCAGGGGCGCTCATCGCGACCGGCGCCATCGTCGCCGGCTGGACCTACTTCATCCTCACCGGCTCGATCTCCACGATCTGGCCGATGTTCGGGATCGCGAACCAGCTGCTCGCGTGCACGGCGCTCTGCGTCGGCACGACCATCATCCTTCGCGAAGGGAAGAAGAAGGTCTACGCCGTGGTGACGCTCGCGCCGCTCCTCTTCGTCGGCACGACGACGATCACGGCGGGCGTCGAGAGCGTGAGGCGCATCTTCCTCCCGCTCGTCGCGAGCCCGGCGACACGAACGCTCGGCATCGTCAACGTCGTCGTCACGAGCCTCCTGCTCGTCTGCGTCGCGATGGTCATCGTCGGTAGCGCCATCCGATGGTGGGGGCTCGCGAGGGCACCGCGCAGTGGCGAGGCGCTCGCGTCGTGAGCGCCGTCTTGCCCTGGGTGCTCTTCGTCGGGCTCCTCGTCCACGTAGGCGCGCACCTCGCGCTCGTGGTCGGCCTCGCGCGCGCGCGCGAACGCGAACCAAGCGTCGACTCCGCGGATGCGGCGGCACGTCCGGCGTGGCTTCCGTTCGTGCGGGCCGCCGTCGCGCTCGTCGTAGCGCCCCTCGCGCCGCTCTGGGGATGGAAAGCCGGGCTCCGCCGCACCACACTCGTCTGGTGCGGCGGCCTCGCGCTTTACGCTGCGGGCGTCGCTCTGGCGTGAGCCGGCGACCAGCCTCGCAGGCTCAGGCGGTCTTCGTCGTCTTCTTCGCGTCGGCCGCGCTCAGGTCGTACCCCTCCTGATGGACGGGGAACACCGGAGTGCCGAGACGGCGGCGCTCGCGCTTGTTGCGCTTACCGTTGGTGGTCTGCTTGCGCTTGCGAATCCGCTCGAACTGCTGGGTGGACGAGACCATGGTTTCCTCGGAGAGCCCCGGGTTGCGGGGGAAAGGGCCGCGCAACATGGCGGAAGGGGCAGGCCCTGTCAAGGCGGGGAGTGACGCCGCGGCGTGCGTACGCCGCCGCCGCCAGGTGAAACGAGAGCGGCGCGCCTCGCAAGGAGGCACGCCGCCTTTTCGTCCCGTCGGAATGCGTCGCGAGCGCGATCGGCCCGGACGCGTCCCGCGACGCTCAGTTGTGACGGACCGTGATATTCGCCGTGTAGGTCGGCTCGGCGAACGGCGCGAGCTTCGCCTTCATGAGGGCGGACTTGATGCAGGCCTCGGCCGGCTTGCCGGCCGCGGCGCCGGTCACGTTCACGCTCTGGACGGTGCCCGCGGAGGTGAACACGATCGAGGCGCGGGAGATGGGGTCGTCGGGGCCGAGGCACGCACGCGCGCCAGGGAGCACCGAGCCGATGGCGCCCGTGACCGCGCCCTGCGAGGGCTTCTGCGGGACGGTGCCGGCGGCGAACTGCGTGCCCGCGTTGCCGGCGGCCGGCGTCTGCGCGGCGCTGTCCTTGTCGCCGACGGCCTTCTTCATCTCCTCGCCGAGCGCACCCGCCGGGCCGGTGGGCGCCGTCGGGAGGTCCTTCTCGGAGATCTTCGCGGACTCCGTCTTCTTGTCCGCCGGCTTCTCCGCGAGGGCGAGCGCCCCGGGATTCGCGGGCTTTGCGGCGACGGCGCCGGGCTTCGCGGCCGGCTTGTCGGTCTTCGCGGCGGGAAGCGTGCTCGGATCGAGCGTCGCCTCGGGCGCGGGGGTCGGGTCGGCCGCTGCCACGGTCGCCGTTGCCGGTGCTTCCGGAGCGGGCGCTGGCGTCGCCACGACGGGCTTCGACTCGGTGTGGGCGGCGAGCGCCGCCGCTTCGTTCGCCTTCTGGCTCTTCATGAAGAAGAAGCCGCCGGCGGCGACCGCGCTCACGGCGACCAGGCCGGTCAGCACGAGGGCGACGACCTTGCCGTTGCCCTTCTTCGGCGCGGCGACCTGCTGCGAAGACGACGCGACGCTCGGCGCGACGTGCGCGCTCGATGCGGGCGCCGGCATGCTGGCGGGCGCGAGCGACGGCGTCATCGGCGGGATCGACGGCGCGGGCTGCTGGAGGAGCGCCTGCGCCGAAAGCGGAGCTGCCGACGCGGGCGCGCCGTGCGAGACCGGGCCCGGGCGAACCGATGCGGGCTCGTCGTCGAAGAGGCCGTCCTTCGCGAGGGCGGTCGACTGCGCACGTGCGGCGGCCTGCGGGTCGGACTGGGCGGCGAGCGCGAGGTCGACGACACCGGAGTCGTCCGCCTTCGCTTCCACCGCACGCTGCACGCCGCTCGGGGCCGAGGAGCTCGGCGGCCGGACGGACGGCGGCGGCGGGGTCATCAGACCGCCCTGGGCCAGCTTCGCGAGATCTTGAAGGCTGCGGCGATCTCGCTCACGGTCGGCAGGCATCGTCATCGGTTTCACCTCGGCAACGCGGGTTTCTCCGCGGTCTTCCCTGACAGGAGCAGGAGCGGCGGAGTTATGACCTTCCCGCTCGGATTGTCCAAGGGGGGCTTCCAATAAATTTTCATCCGAGACGTAGGCCCGAGAGCCGCCCGTCTCTCCCGATCGCAGCCGGTCCTCGATCGAGCGGGCGAAATCTTCCCACTCCGTCGCGGATTTCTCGGCCTCGGGCCAGGCGCGTAGCGCCGCGTCGAGGTTCAGCTTCTTCGGCGTCTCACTCACGTCCCATCTCCCTCGGGATCGAAGCCCCGGGTCTGCAGAAACTCCCTCAGCTTGCGACGCGCCTCGTGGATACGCCACGCGATCGTCCCCTCGGGCGCGCCGAGGATCGCAGAGACGTCCTCGTGCGAGCGTCCGTCGACGCAGACCAGGATCAGCGTCGTGCGAAGCGTCTCCGACAGCTGGTCGACGCCTTCGCAGAGCGCGAGATAGAGCTCGCGGCGCTGCGCGGACCCGGCGGGGTCGCCGGTGTCGGGCCGCTTGTCGGTGAGGACGCCGTCGAGCCTCGGGTCGTCGGTGTCGTGCGCGACACGCGACGTCTTCCGCGACCGGATGCGGTTGAGCGAGAGGTTGATCGTGATGCGGTAAAACCAGGTGTACGCCTCGCTTCGGCCGTCGAAGCGGCCGAGCGCCTGGAAGGCGCGGATGAACGTCTCTTGCGTGACGTCCTCGGCTTCCGCGCGATCGCGCAGCATGTGGACGGCGAGGCGATGAATTCGCTGCTGGTGGCGGCGAACGAGCTCGCCGAACGCGCGCTGGTCACCGCTCTTCGCGCGGTCGACGAGATCGCGGTCGGTCGTTTTCGGCATCGGCGACATACGGGTCCGCTTCGGCGTGGGCAGGCCCGCCGCCCGCGTGTGCGACGCGGGCGCGAAGGAGCCCTCGGGCTCCGGCTCCGCCGGAGCGGACCCGCAAAAGGCATGCGACGATACCGTGTCCACGGGCCTTCGACAAAAGACGTTGAGCTTCCTTGGGTCGGCCGTCGTTCACCCGCGCCGTCCTGCGCGTCTGCCGCGCGCGGATTCTCCCCGTGCCGGCATCGAAGGCTTGGTTCCCCGAACGCGGCCGCGGCGGGACGTTTCCCGCGCGGTCAGGAATATCTATGCTCCTCGCGGCTTTGGAGCGAGGCCTCTCATGACCGAACGCGCAGCGATCACCGAAGACGTCAGGCGAGCGCTCGCGGCCGAAGAGGGGGGGCGCCGCTGGCTCCGGCGCGTCGCGGCGCTGGGCGTCGTTGCCGTCCTCGTCGGAGGGGGTCTCGTCTTCCGTGCGAAGAACCGCCCGCCTCCGCCGGCGCGGTTCGTGACGGCGGCTCCGACGACGGGCGAGGTCGCCGAGAAGGTGCAAGCGACGGGCGCGGTGCAGCCCGTCCTCCAAGTGAACGTCGGCTCGCAGGTGAACGGCCGCGTCGCGCGCGTCCACGTCGACTTCAACTCCGTCGTGAAGAAGGGCGACGTCCTCGCCGAGATCGATCCCATCCAGTACGGCGCGCAGGTCACGCAAGCGACCGCGCAGGTTGCCGCGCAGCGCGCCAACTTGGAGAGCGCGAAGGCCAACGCCGCCGCCGCGCGCGTCGCCTTCGAGCGGACGCAGCGGCTCTTCCAACAGGGGCTCGCCGCGAAGGGCGAGCTCGACACGGCGAACGGCCAATACGAGGTGGCGAAGGCGCAGGTCTCGGCGGCCGAAGCGCAGATCGGGGCCATCCAGGCGCAGCTCGCGCAATCCCAGACCAACGTCGGCTGGACGAAGATCTACTCGCCGGTCGACGGCGTCGTGGTGTCGCGCTCGATCGACCCCGGCGCGACCGTCGTGGCGAGCTTCCAGGCGCCGGTCCTCTTCGTCATCGCGCAAGACCTCCGGCGCATGCGCGTGATGGCGGACGTCGACGAGGCCGACGTCGGCAAGCTGCGCGAAGGCATGGAGGCAGACGCCGTCGTCGACGCCTTCCCCGGCGAGTCGTTCCACGGCACCGTGCAGCAGGTCCGCTACAGCCCGAACAACGTGCAGGGCGTCGTCACTTATTCGGCGGTCGTCGAGGTCGAGAACCCGGACGAGAAGCTCCGGCCGGGCATGACGGCGACGGTCACCATCAAGACGCGCGAGGTGAAGGCTGCGCTCCGCGTGCCGAACGCGGCGCTTCGCTACAAACCGAGCCCGCCGATGGGCCCGAACGGCAAGCCGATGCCCGTCGCGCCGGAGCCGCCGCTCGTGAAGGGCACGGGACGCGTCTACGTGGTGACGAACGACAAGCCCGGCGAGGAGAAGTCCGAGCCGAAGGTGATCCAGACGGGCGTGACCGACGGCATCAACACCGAGGTCACGGGCGGCCTACCGCCGGGCGCGAAGATCGTCACCGACGAGGTCGACGATCCGGAGAAGAAGAAGAAGGGCAAGCCGTTCTGAGCGGAGGGCGATGTGGAGTCCGCGCTCATCACGCTGAAGCACGTCGAGAAGGACTACGAGTCCGGCGCGGGAGTCGTGCGCGCGCTGCGTAACCTCGATCTCACGATCGAGCAGGGCGAGTTCGTCGCCATCGTCGGCACGAGCGGCTCGGGCAAGAGCACGCTCATGAACATCCTCGGCTGCCTCGACCGCCCGACGCGCGGCGTCTACGAGCTCGCCGGTTTCGACGTGGGGTCACGCTCGAGCGATGCCCGCGCGATCCTCCGGAACCGCCTCATCGGGTTCATCTTCCAGGGCTTCAACCTCCTGCCGCGCACCACCGCGCTCGAGAACGTGGAGCTTCCGCTCGTGTATCGCGGCGTCGGTGTGCGCGAGCGCCGCAAGCTCGCGATGGAGGCCCTCGACGCGGTGGGTCTCACCGGTCGCGTGCATCATACACCGAATCAGCTCTCCGGCGGGCAGCAGCAGCGCGTCGCCATCGCACGCGCGCTCGTCACGCGGCCGCCGATGCTCCTCGCCGACGAGCCGACCGGCAATCTCGACACGCGCACGAGCCTCGAGGTCCTGGCGCTGCTGCAGAGGCTCAATCGCGAACGCGGGATCACGATCGTCCTCGTCACGCACGAGCACGACATCGCGGCGTGCGCATCACGCGTGGTGACGTTCCGCGACGGCCGTGCCGTCACCGACGTGAGGCAGCCGGAGCCGATCGATGCGGCGGCCGAGCTCGAGAAGCTACCCGGCGCCGACGCGGGAGGTGGCGCGGCGCACGCCGGCGAAGACGACCCGGCGGTGGCGGCCCGTCTCCGTCTCGGGGGCCCAGTGCCCGCTCTCCTCTATGTGGCGATGGCGGTCGCCGGCGTGGTCGGCATGCTCCTCGGAAGCGCCTACTCACGCTTCGTGCTCGACCACCCGAACGCGGTCGCGCCGCTCGCGTTCGCGTTCCTGCTCGAAGCCGCCGCTGCTGCATGGTTCGGCGTGCGCCGCCTCGGCCGCCCGCTCACCTCCGATCAACGCGCGCGCGTGGCCATCACGTACACCGCCGTCGTCGCCTGCTTGCTCGCGCCGCTCTATGCGCTCGGCGTCATGCCCGGCGCGCAGCCGCTCCTCGAGCGGCTCGCCGCGCTCTCGTCGGGCGGCGTCGTCGCTGCCCTCGGTGTCACCGTGCTCGCGCTCGCGACGGTCGCCCTGGCGCGGTTCCTGGTGCTCTCGCTCGTCGCGCCGCTCTTCCCTGCCGCGCGCCACGCGGGCGGCGCGTGAGCGGCTTCGCCCTCGTTCTCGGCGCGATCCGTCTCGCGCTCTCCGCGATCGTGCGGAACAAGCTGCGCGCGGCGCTGACCGTGCTCGGCATCCTGATCGGCGTCACCGCGGTCGTGCTCGTGACCGCCCTCGCCGGCGGCGCCTCGGAGAGCGTGGGCAGCACGATCGACAACTTCGGCGCCAACCTCCTCTTCATCAATCCGGAGAACGTGCAGTCGTCCGGCGCGCGCGGAAAAGTCACTGGCCGTCTGACCGAAAACGACGGCCGCGCCATCGCGCGGGAGGCAATCAGCGTCGAGCGCGTCGCGCCGTGGATCTCGACCATGGGTCAGGTCGTGTACGGCGACAAGAACACCGCCACGTATCTCGGCGGCACGACGACTTCGTATTTCCCGGTGCGCCGCTTCCACATCGGCAAGGGCGAGGCGTGGACGGAGTCGGACGAGACGCTGAAGACGAAGGTCTGCGTCATCGGTCAGACCGTCGCCGAGAAGCTGTTCGGCACCGAAGATCCGATCGGCCGCACGATCCGCATCGGCCGCGCCCCGTTCCGCGTCCTCGGCGTGCTCGCGCCGAAGGGCACGTCGCCGTTCGGCGAAGATCAGGACGACCGCGTGCTCATGCCGATCGGCAGCTTCCGCGCGCGCGTCATGCACACCGCGCCCGGCCGCGTCGACATGCTGATGGCGAGCGCTACGTCGGACCAGACGACCGCGCGCGCGCAAGAGCAGGTCGCCGCCATCCTTCGGCAACGGCACCGCATCGCCGAGGGCAAGGACCCGGACTTCACGGTGAACACGCAGGCCGAGTTCCGCCAGGCGCAGCAGGCCATCGCCGACGTGCTCTCGGCGCTCCTCCTGGCCGTCGCCGGCGTGAGCCTGGTCGTCGGCGGCATCGGCGTCACGAACATCATGCTGGTCAGCGTCGCGGAGCGGACGCGCGAGATCGGCATTCGACTTTCGATCGGCGCGCGCGAGCGCGACATCCTCGTGCAGTTCCTCATCGAGGCCATCGTGCTCAGCATGGTCGGCGGCGTCCTCGGCATCATCTTCGGTTCCGTGGCCACGCTCGGCCTCGGCCGCGCGCTCGGCTGGAACGCGGCGCCGAGCGCGCAGGCGATCGGCATCGCGGCAGCGACCAGCGCGTTCATCGGCGTCGTGTTCGGCTTCCTGCCCGCGCGGCGCGCCGCTTCGCTCGATCCGATCGAAGCGCTCCGGCAGGAGTGAAGCCGCCATGCTGAGCGCGTTCGTCACCGGCACACGCCTCGCGCTGCTCTCGATCGTGAGGAGCACGCTGCGGGCGTCGCTCACCATTCTCGGCATCTTGATCGGCGTCGCCGCGGTGGTCACCGTCACCGCGCTCGGCGCGGGCGCTCGCGACCAGGTCTCCGACCAGATCTCGAACATGGGGTCGAACGTGATCATGGTCGCGCCGCAGAGCGCCGCCGCTTCTGGCGCAAAGGCCGCGCTCGGGTCGGGCGCGCGGCTCACCGAGGAAGACGGTAAGGCCATCGTGCGCGAGTCGGTGAGCGTCGCCGCCGTGGCTCCCGCGCTGCGGTCGCGCGCACAGGTCGTCGCCGGGGAACGCAACTGGTCCGCGCAGATCATCGGCTCGAACCGCGCCTTCTTCCAGGTGCGGAACTGGGCAGTGAAGCGCGGCGCGCAATGGGAAGATCACGACGAAGCGACGAAGGCAAAGGTCTGCGTGCTCGGCTCGACGGTCGCAACCAAGCTCTTCGGCGACGAGGACGCGGTCGGTCGCTCGATCCGCATCGGCCGCTACTCCTTCAAGGTCGTCGGCATCCTCGAATCGAAAGGGGAGGCTCCGTTCGGCGGCGACCAAGACAACATGGTGCTCATGCCCATCGGCTCGATGCGCGGCCGCATCATGCGCACCGCCCCGGGGTTCGCGGGCGTTCTTCTCGTGTCGGCGACGAGCGCGGAGACGACCGGCCGTGCCGTACAACAGATCGACGGCATCCTTCGTCAGCGCCATCGCATCGGCGAAGACCGGGAGCCCGACTTCTGGATTCGCACGCAGCAAGAGTTCCAGCAGATGCAAGCGGCCATCTATGGCCTGCTCACGGTGCTCCTCGTCTGCATCGCCGCCGTGAGCCTCGTGGTCGGCGGCATCGGCGTCATGAACATCATGCTCGTCAGCGTCACCGAGCGGACGCGCGAGATCGGGATCCGCATGGCGATCGGCGCGCGTGCCGCCGACATCATGACCCAGTTCCTCGTCGAGGCCGTCGTGCTCGCGCTCATCGGCGGCATCGCCGGTGCGCTCACCGGCATCGCCGCGATCGCGTTTCTCGGGGGCACGCTCGGCTGGCCGATGAAGCTCGATCCGACGGCGCTCGCGATCGCGGTGGCGACGAGCGCCGCGACCGGCATCGCGTTCGGCTTCTTCCCGGCACGCCGAGCGGCGGGCCTCGATCCGATCGTCGCGCTCCGTCACGAGTGACGGCGCAGCCTCCTACTCGCTCCAGACCTGCACGGCGTACGCTCCGCGGCCGGCTCCGATCCCGACGAGCAACGTGAGCTCGTCGGCCGCGGTGAAGCACACCGCGCCGTCCGCCGGGAGCGCCACGCCGGCCGACTCGCCGACGACGTCGCCCGCGGAGTCTCGCAAGACGACGACGGCGTCCTTCACGTTCTCGTCGGCTGCAAAGTACACGCGGTAGCACTTGTTCGCGTCGACCTTGACCTTCTGCTCCTGGTGGGCGTCCTTGTCGGCCTGAGTGCCGCGGATCGCCGCGCCGAGTGGCTTCATCTTCGAGGCTGCGGCGCACGCTTCTCCGACGCGTTTCACGAGGTCGGCGGGATCCTTCGCCGTGGGCTTCGCGCCGCCGCCACACGCGTAGAGGGCTGCGTCCGGACGGCGCCGCGCCTTCTTCGAGCCGGCGACACCCGGTGGCGGCATCGTCGCGAGCGGAGGAAGGCCGCTCGGCGGAGGCGTCGTCGCGAACGCGCCCGGCCGCGCCGCGCTCGCGGAAGCCGACGCGGACGCGGAGCCCGGCGCTCCGGGCCCAGCGGCGGGCTTACCGCCTCCGCATGCAAGCGAGCTCGCGGAGGCGAAGAGCGCCACGCCCGCGAGCACGACGAGAGGACCAGCGGCCGAGGAGGAACGCGCGCGCATGCAGGAGCGACCTTACCGTCCGCGCTGCGCTCCGTCTCCCTCTTCGGCGCGCGCGCGACTATCCTCGTCGCCGATGCCGCGCGTCGTCAGCGTCGATCCTGCGAGCCCCGACCCGGCCGCCATTGCGGAGGCGCGCGCCGTGCTCGAGCGCGGCGGTCTCGTCGCCTTTCCGACGGAGACGGTGTACGGCCTCGGCGCGCGCGGACTGCATGCCGTGGACGTCGCGCGCATCTTCGCGGCGAAGAACCGCCCGGCCGGCCATCCACTCATCCTCCACGTCACCGGCGAGCCGATGGCGCGGGAGCTCGCGTCTTCGTGGCCGGTGCAAGCTTCCGCGCTCGCCCGCGCGTTCTGGCCCGGTCCGCTCACGCTCGTCGTTCCGCGCACCGAGCGCGTGCCGGACGCCGTCACCGGCGGTCTCGGCACCGTCGGCGTACGCGCGCCGCGCCATCCCGTGGCGCTCGCGCTCATCGCTGCCGTCGGCGAGCCGCTCGCGGCGCCGAGCGCAAACGCTCACATGCACGTCTCGCCGACGACGGCGGCTCACGTCGTGAGGTCCCTCGGCGATGCGGTCGACCTCGTGCTCGATGCGGGACCGTGCGATCACGGCATCGAGTCGACGGTCGTCGACGTCACCGGCGCGCCTCCGCGCGTCCTCCGCGCCGGCGCGGCGTCGTTCGAGGCGCTCGCGAACGCAGCGCCGGGCCTCGTGTACGAGACGATGACCGTCGCGCAGGACGCCGTCCGCGCATCGCCGGGACTCGCCTCGAAGCACTACGCGCCGCGAGCGCGCGTCGTGCTCGCTTCCGGCGCCGAGCTCGAACACGTCCTCCGGCGCGCTGCCGAGTCCGGCGCGCGCGTCGGCGCGGTCGTGCACGGCGCCGCCGCCCGTGAGGTCGTCGAGCGGCGCGGCGGCAGCGAACGGAGGCCGGCGCTCGCGTCCCTCGCCGTGCTCCCGTCCGATCCTGCCGGGTACGCACATGCGCTGTTCGCGGCGTTCTATGACGCAGACGATGCGAAGACCGAGGTGCTCGTCGTCGAGCGCGTGCCGGCAGCGCCGGCCTGGTTCGGGGTCGCGGATCGGCTTCGTCGCGCGGCATCGGCCGAAAGCTGACCGCGGTACCCGCCGTTCCTTTACATCCGAAGCATTCACGCCTAAAGCCAGCCGAGGAGGCGCGTCATGGGCCACAAGGTCATCCACCCTTCGCATTTCCCGAAGCCGCGTGGCTATTCGAACGGCGTCGTCGGTGAGGGGCGCGTCCTCTACATCGCAGGCCAAATCGGCTGGGACAAAGACGCGCGCATCGTCAGCCCGGATTTCGCGACCCAGTTCCTGCAGGCCCTCGACAACGTCATCGATGTGGTGCGCGAAGCGGGCGGGGCGACGGAGCACATCGTGAAGCTCCTCGCGTTCGTCACCGACCTCGAGGCCTATCGCGCGGCGACGTCCGCGATCGGCGAAGGCTGGCGCGGTCGTCTCGGCAAGTACTACCCGGCGATGAGCCTCGTGAAGGTGGCCGGTCTCCTCGAGCCGGGCGCGCTCGTCGAGATCGAGGGCGTCGCGATCCTGCCTTCGTCTTGAAGCGGAGCACCGCGCCGACCGCGGAGCCTGCTGCACGGAACGGGCGTGACCCCGAGGCCGAGTCGGATCGCGCCGCGCGCGACGGCGTCGTCGAGCGTCGCTCCGACCGAACCGATCGCCGCCTGGCGCGCGCGTGGCCGGCGAAGGAAGGCCGTGCGCTCATCCGGTCGCTCCTGCCGCCGCGCGCGCGTCGCGTGCACGACCTGTTGCGCGGTATTGCCGCGCAGGAACGAAGGGAGCTCCGGAGGCTGCTCGGCGGTCTCCGCGAACATCTTGGCGCGAGGACCGCATGACGATCGAACCGAAGACCTTCCGCTATTCGCTCTCGCCGTCCGGCGTCGCGACGCTCACGTTGACGCGACCGGAGTCGCTGAACTCGCTCACCTTCGAGGTGTATCAGGAGCTCACCGACACGTTCCGCGATCTCGACCGCGAGAAGGCGGTCCGCGCCGTCGTGCTCACCGGTGAGGGCCGCGCGTTCTGCTCGGGCGGCGACGTCGAATCGATCATCGGCGAGCTGTTCGCGCGCGACATGTCCGGCCTCGTCGACTTCACGCGTGTCACCGGCGCGCTCATCCGCAACATCCGCGCGCTGCGTCGTCCCGTGATCGCCGCGGTGAACGGAACCGCGGTCGGCGCCGGCGCCGTGATGGCGCTCGCGTGCGACTTCCGCGTCGCGAGCCGCGAGGCGAAGTTCGGGTTCATCTTCCCGCAGGTCGGGCTTTGCGGCGCAGATATGGGCGCGGCCTATCTGCTGCCGCGCATCGTGGGCCTCGGACGCGCGAGCGAGCTCCTCTTCCTCGGAGACATCGTCGGCGCGGAAGACGCGTACCGCATCGGGCTCGTGACCAAGGTCGTCGAGCCCGAGGCCTGCCTCGCGGAAGCGAACGCCCTCGCCGAGCGTCTCGCCTCCGGCCCCGCGTTCGCGCATGCGATGACGAAGCAGATGCTCGAGAGCGAGCACACGATGACGCTGGACCAAGCAATCGAGGCCGAAGCCCAAGCTCAGGCCATCTGCATGCAGCATCCGGACTTCCGCGCGGCGTACGATGCGTGGGTCGGCAAGGCGCGCGTCGTCTTCGAGGGTGCGAGCGGTCCGTTCATCGGCCCGCCGCGCAAGAAGAAGAAGGAAGACGGCAGCGCGGAGCTCGCGAAGTAGAGGAGGGGAGTCATGCCTTCGGAGAAGACGCAGAGGACGCGTTCGTCATGGGCTGCGCTGCCGATGTTCTTCGATGCGCCGCATCGCGGGCTCGGCGAAGAGTGCGACCGCGTGCTGACCGACGCGGACGTGGCGCTCCACACCCCGGCGCGCGTCGTCCCGCGGCTCGCCGAGCTCGGCCTCTTGCAGCTCCTCGTTCCAGCGAACCAAGGGGGCGGAGCGTGGGGACACGGCGGTAGCGGCATCGACGTGCGTGCGCTCGCCGTCGCGCGCGAGGCGCTCGCGTACGTGTCGCCGCTCGCCGACTCCATCTTTGCGGTGCAGGGCCTCGGTTCCCATCCGATCCTCCTCGCGGGCGAAGGTGCGCGGCGCGCCGCGGTGCTCGCCGAAGCCGTCCGCGGCGAGCGCGTCTGCGCGTTCGCGTTGACGGAGCCCGAGGCGGGGAGCGACGTGGGCTCGATGCGCACCGTCGCTCGCCGCGAGGGCGACGAGTGGGTCCTCGACGGCGAGAAGGTCTTCATCTCCAACGTCGGCATCGCGCATCACTACGTCGTGTTCGCGAACGCCGACCCGGAGCGCGGCAAAAAGGGGATCAGCGCGTTCCTCGTCGACGCCAAGAGCCCGGGGCTCGCGACCGAGCCGATCGCGATGAGCGTCGATCACCCGCTCGGGCGCGTTCATCTCCGCGGGTGCCGCGTACCTTCCTCGGCGCTCCTCGGTGAGGTCGGCCACGGTCTTCGCCTCGCGCTCGGCACGCTCGACGTCTTCCGCACGTCGGTCGGTGCCGCGGCGGTCGGCATGGCGCGCCGCGCCCTCGACGAAGCGATCGCGCGGACCACGTCTCGCGCGCAGTTCGGCAAGCCTCTCTCCGAGTTCCAGCTCACGCAGGCCGCGCTCGCGGACATGGCGACCGAGCTCGATGCCGCGCGCCTCCTCGTTTACCGCGCAGCGTGGGAGAAGGACCAGCCGAACAGCGACGCGGAGAGCGCGCGGCGCGCGAGCGCGACGAGCGTCGCCATGGCGAAGATGTACGCGACGGAAGCCGCGCAGCGCATCATCGACAAGGCGGTTCAGCTCTTCGGCGGGCTCGGCGTCACCGATCGGTGCATCGTCGACCGTCTCTATCGCGAGATTCGCCCGCTCCGGATCTACGAGGGCACGACCGAGATCCAGAAGCTCATCATCGGCAGCGCGCTCGTCGCGCCGCCTCGCGAGCCGTGAGCCTCTTCGCGCCCTTCGTCGTGCGCGGCATGACGTTGCCGAACCGGCTCGTCTTGCCGGCGATGGTGACGCGTCTCTCCGGAGAAGACGGCGTCGTCAACGACGACATCCGTGTACGCTACACGCGTTTCGCGAAGGGCGGCGTCGGGCTCGTCGTCGTCGAGGCCATGGCGGTGCATTCCGCGAAGAGCGGGCCGCTGCTCCGCATCTCGTCCGACGACTTCGTGCCAGGCCTCTCCGACCTCGCGGCACGCGTGCACGACGCCGGACCCTCGAAGGTGGTCCCGCAGATCATCCACTTCCTCAAGATCTCGCGCTCCGGCTGGCGGCAGACCGTCGACATGCTGTCGCTCGAAGACATCGACGCGATCGTCCGTGCCTACGCGTCGGCGGCCGAGCGCGCGCGCCGCTGCGGGTTCGACGGCGTCGAGCTGCACATGGCCCACGCCTATACGCTCTCGTCGTTCCTCTCGCGGCTGAACCCGCGCAAAGACGAGTACGGCGGCTCGCTCGCGAATCGCCTGCGCCTGCCGCTTCGCGTTCTTCGCGCCGTGCGTGCCGCCGTCGGTGAAGACTTTCCGATCGGCGTGCGCTTCCTCGGCGAGGAGTGCATTCGAAACGGCTACACCGTCGTCGACGCCGGACCGATCGCGATCGAGCTCGCGCGCAGCGGCGCGGACTACATTTCGCTCTCCGCCGGCGGAAAGTTCGAGGACGCGCGCGTCATCGAGGGCGAGCCGCTCTATCCGTACACGGGCTACTCGGGCGACCGCTGCATGCCCGGCGCGGCGTATCCCGACGGCGCGAACCTCCACATCCCCGAGAGCGTGCGCGCTGCGCTTCGTGCGGCGCAGCTCGAGACGCCCGTCGTCGCGGTCGGAAAGATCGCGACGAAGGAGCTCGCCGAGAAGATCGTCGCGCGCGAGCAAGGCGACCTCGTCGGCATGGCCCGCGCGCTCCTCGCGGACCCGGATCTGCCGCGGAAGTGGCAGGCCGGCGAGGAGGATCGCGTCGTTCGCTGCCTCTACGGCAACGTCTGCAAGGCGCTCGACGAGAGCTTCAAGCGCGTCGACTGCACGCTCTGGCCGAAGAAGCTCGGACAAGCGCCCGAGAGCGACGACGTCACGCCTCCGACGTGGCCGGAGAACGGCGCCGAGCTCCGGGCCGAGCCGAAGGACGGCAAGGTGCTCCTCCGCTGGCGTGCGGCGACGGACAACGAGGCGATGTACGGCTATCAGGTGTTCCGCGCCGAAGACGTCGCCGGGGCGGGGCGCGGCCTCCTCCTTCATCACGCGAGCGTGCGCGCGCGATCGGAGCGCTACGAAGACGCGCGCGTGATGCCCGGCGTGAGCTACCGGTACGCGGTCCGCCCGTACGACCTCGCGGGGAATCGCGGACCGATGACGCCGACGGTCACCGTGCACGTGCCCGGCTGAATCCTACATCCACCCCGCGGTATGCGAGCCGCATCGCGGGGTGAGGACGATCCACCGCGGGCCGCGCGTCATGCGCGGCACGACGGCGCGCGCGTGCGAGCACGAGCATCGAGGATCTCGCCATTCGCGCACGCGGCGCGGGTGGATTCCTCGCGATCCACGGAGGCGCGGGCGGTTGCACGCGCCTTGCACAGCACCCTCTCGATGCGTTCGTTCCTTGCTGATTCCCAGGGATTCTCGAGCCGCACGGTCGTCCGCGCCCTCTCGCTCGCTCTCGCCGCGGCCGGTGTGGTCACCGCCTCCGCCGCGTGCTCCAGCACCGCCGGCGCGGGCGTCGACTCGGACGATCCGAGCGCCTCGGCAGACACGACGTCGGCGGCGCCCGCCGACGGCACGAAGAACGGCGACGAGACCGACGTCGATTGCGGCGGGTCACGCGTGGAGAAGTGCGCCGACGGCAAGGGCTGCCTGAAGGGTGGCGACTGCGAGAGCGGCGTCTGCAAGTCGGGTACGTGCGCGCCGCCGGGACCGGACGACGGCATCAAGAACGCAGACGAGACGGACGTCGACTGCGGCGGCGCGAAGGCGCCGAAGTGCGCGCTCGGCAAAGCGTGCAAAGCGCACGACGACTGCGGGTCGGACGCGTGCTCGTACGAGAAGAAGTGCGTCGAGCACAAGGGCTGCACCGCTCACTTCGGCGGCGACACGTGCGGCGCGGGCGAGACGGGCGCCGCCGACGCGAAGCACGAGAGCTGCTGCACGACGGTTTCCGTGACCGATCGTCCGGCGAACCAAGGCGGCCCGTTCGAGATCGACAAGTACCACGTCACCGCGGGCCGCATGCGCGCGTTCATCGAGCGCTACAACGGCGATCTCCAGTCGTGGGCGAAGACGGGCCCGAAGGGCTGGGACGACAGCTGGACGAGCAAGCTCCCCTCCAGCATGGCGGAGGCGCTCACCGCTCTCGGCCCGAGCCGCAAGCGTGGATGCAACGTCGTCTACCAAGGCGGACGCACGTACTGGCAGGACGCGGTCGACGGCAATCCCGAGGAGAAGAGCGACTTCTCGAAAGACGTGCTCGACGAGAAGGCGCTCAACTGCGTGACGTGGACGATGGCGCAGGCCGTCTGCCACTGGGACGGCGGCCGCCTGGCGACGGGCGCGGAGCTCGCCTGGGTGTTCGAGAACCGCGGCCGCGCCGGCGGCTCGACGCAGTACCCGTGGCAGTGGAAAGACACGAGCGCGTACAACCCGAACCAGGCGGACATGCGGCTCGTTCACAAGAACAGCTACCAGACGCCGAACCCCCCGGCTTCGCTCCGCACCGTGAACGGTCAGTACCCGCTCGACCACGCCTTCTGGATCGCGCCGCCCGGCCGCCGCCCGACGGGCGCCAACATGCATGGCGTGCAGGACGCGGCCGGCAACCTCCTCACGTGGAGCGACGACAAGCCGAACTCGTTCGTGTGGACGATGTCGTGGGAGAACCACAACAAGAACCTCAACGTCACGCAGTGGAACTACGAGGACGGCCCCGAGGGCTACTACGCGATCGGCGCGCGCTGCGTCCGTCAGTGACGGCAGCGCCGTAAGTGACGCGGCGTGACTTGCGCGCCAGCGCACGCGACGGGTAAGACCTCCGCCGTGAGCGCGCTGCCCGACGATCTGAGCCTCGCCCGGTATTTCCTCTTCGATCGCCTGGGCGAGGGGCTGGGCGAGAAAGTCGCGGTCCGGTTCGGCGAGCGCGCGTGGACGTACGCCGCCATTGCCGAGCAAACGCGGAGGATGACCGGCCTCCTCTCTGCGAAGGGTGTTCGACGCGGTGAACGCGTCCTCATCGTCCTTCCCGACGCGCCGCCCTTCGTATGGACGTTCTTTGCGACGCTCGCGCGCGGGGCGGTGGTCGCGATGGGCAATCCGCAGGCGCCCGCCGAGAGCTTGCAATACCTCGTTCGCTACACGCGCGCGACCGCGGTGGTCACCGTGCCCGAGGTGGCAGAAAAGCTGCGGGCGGTCGTCGAGAGCTCGCACAGCGAGGTGCAAGTGATGCTCGTCGCGCCCGACGTGGGGACCGGAGAGGATCCCGAGCAGCCGGTCACGCTGCCCGGCGGCTTCGGAGCGCGCATCGTCGAGCTCGCGCCCGCGCTCGCGACCGCAGAGCCGATGGACCCCGTGCACGTGCATCGCGACGAGCCGGCGATCTGGCTCTTCACGAGCGGCTCGACCGGCGAGCCGAAGGCGAACGTCCACACCGGTCGGGACTTCGCGTTCAACACCGAGGTCTATGCGAAGGAGACGGTCGGATACCGTCGCGACGACGTGACCGTCAGCGTGCCACGTCTGTTCTTCGGCTACGCGACGGGAACGAACCTGATGTTCCCGTTCGCGGTCGGCGCGACGACCGGCCTCTTCAGCGAGCGCCCCACGCCGGAGAGCGTGGCGCACGCGATCACGACGTACAAGGCGACCGTCGTCACGAACGTCCCGACGATGCTCGGGAAGCTGCTCGAGCACGACGCCGAGCTCACCGCGCGTGGCGAGCGCGGCCTCGACCTCTCGACGGTGCGCTTCTCATTGTCCGCCGGGGAAGCGCTCCCTGGGCCGCTGCTGTCGCGGTGGAACGAGCGCTTCGCGAGCGACGTCTACGACGGAATCGGCTCGGCCGAGATGTTCCACATCTATGCGTCGAACCGTCCCGGCGACGTGAAGGTGGGCTCGCTCGGCAAGGCGGTCGCCGGCTACGAGCTCCGGATCCTTCCGGAAGACGCCGAGGGCCCCGGAGCGACCCCGTGTGCACCGGGCGAGATCGGTGTGCTCTGGGTGAAGGGCGACAGCGTCAGCCAGAGCTATTGGCTCGACCGCGACAAGAGCTGGAAGACCTTCCACGGCCATTGGTGCCGGACCGGCGATCTCTTCCACGTCGACGAGGAGGGCTATCTCTACTTCGACGGGCGCGCGGACGACCTTCTCAAGGTTGGCGGGCAGTGGGTCGCCCCGCGCGAGGTCGAAGAGTGCCTGCTCGGTCACGCGGCCGTTGCGGCATGTGCCGTCATCGGCGTCGAAGACGAAGGCCTCACGAAGACGAAGGCGTTCGTCGTCGTGCGCAGCGGCAGCGATCCTTCCCCTGCGCTTGCGACGGAGCTGCAAGAGCACGTGAGGACGAAGCTTGCGAAGTACAAGTATCCGCGGCTCGTCGAATTCGTGCCCGACCTGCCGAAGAACGATCGCGGCAAGGTCGACAAGAAGGCGCTCCGCGCGGGAGCAGGCTGAACGTGGCGCGCACGCTTTCCGAGCTGACGTACGAAGAGGTCGCCGAGATCGTCGCGGCGCCGCCGTCGGTCGCGATCGTTCCCGTCGGCAGCGTCGAGCCGCACGGTCCGCACCTGCCGCTCGACACCGACACGACCATCAGCCTGACGTGCGCCGCACGCGCCGCCGACCGCCTCGGTGAAGAAGGCATCCGCGCCGTGCTCGCGCCCGCCGTCGCGTACGGCGTCACCGACTATGCGAGCGGGTTCGCGGGGGCGATCGGCGTACCTGCCGAGGCGCTGACCGCGATGCTGCGCGCGATTGCGGAGAGCCTCCTCCGCACCGGTTTCTCGCACGTGTGCTTCGTCAACAATCACCTCGAGCCGGCACACGACGCCGCGGTCAGGAAGTCGATCGAGTCGCTCCCCGCAGGTGCCGCATCGGTCGCATGCCCACTCACGAGGCGCTGGGGGCGAACGCTGTCCGACGAGTTCAAGCGCGGCGACTGTCACGCCGGGCGGTACGAGACTTCGCTCGTCCTCGCGGCGGGCGTGCACGTGCGCGAGGCGTTCGCCGAGCTGCCGACGCTGGGGCTCAGCCTCGCGGAGGCGATCAAGGCGGGCAAGGCCACGTTCGCGGAGATTGGCATGACGCGCGCGTACACGGGCGCGCCGCGCGAAGCGTCCAAGGAAGAAGGCGACGACCTCTACGACCGCCTCGCGACGATGGTGGTGACCGAGATCCGCGAAGGGCTCGCCACGCGCGCCGCATCCCCCTGAGCCTACCGGATCGCCTTCTCGGGAGGCGGCCGATCCGCGTACGCTCGCACCGTGCGCGCCGCCCTCGTCGTCTTGCTCGCTCTCGTCGCGGCTCTCGCGTGCGGCGCGTGCGTGAAGCGCGAAAGGGCGGTGGAGACGCGGCCCGTCACCGCGGATCTCGCCGCGTATTGGACGTGCGCCGTCGTGTTTGCTTCGGACGGTCGCGGCGAGGATGCGAACGAGGCGTTCACGTTCGTGCCCTGGTTCGAGAGCCGCGTCCGCGAACGTGGCGTGTTCGAGCCGCTCGAGCGCGACGCCTCGTCCGAGGCCGAGGTCGTCCTCCGCCTCGATGCTTCCGGGGCATCGGGCGAGGGCGATCGCGTTCTCCTCCGCGTCCTCGTGCTCGACGCCAAGACGCGCGCGGAGCTCGGAGAGCTCGAGGCGGAGGGCTCCGCCACGCCTGCGCAAGACGCGGCGCCGGCCGGCGATGCGGCGGAGACGAAGCGCGCGCTCGCCCTTCGAAGCGCGGCGGACCGCATCCTCGATCACCTGAAAGAGAAACGGCGCGCCTCCATCGCGAGCGGGAGAGCGTCCGCCCCGCCGCCGCCGCCCCCGTTGCCGGACGGACCTCCCGTGGGCCCTTCCGCGGTGTGCTCGACGCAGTGCCTCGCGCCCGCCGCGACCTCGTCTTCGCACGACGAGCAGTATCGCGTCTCGGCGGGGGTCGACCCACTCATGCGCGGGCTTCGCGACTGCCTCGACCGCGTCGGGGCGCAGCTCGTGACTCCCGCGGTCCTCCTCCGCTTCGGACCGGACGGCAGGCTCCGCCACGTACGTGTCGACGTCGGCGGGTACGAGGACCTCGAGTGCGTGCAGCACGTCAGGACGCGTCCGGTGCGCGCCTCGACGACGCGCGCGAGCATCCTGCGATGCGAGCTGCGTTGCGACAAATCATGAACGCCTACCTTCACGAGACCACGATGAATCGCCGTCGCGCCCTCTTCGCCTTTGCCGCCGCGCTCTGCACCTCCGTCGCCGCGGCTTCGTGCTCGAAGCCGGAGCCGCCGGTGCTCACCCCGAAAGAGGCCACCGTCACGCGCCTCGATCTCGCGGGCGCGGACCTGCGGGTCACGATGGAGGCATTCAACCCGAACCGCGTTGCGCTCTCCGCGCAGCGCGTCGTTGGACGGGTCGTGCTCGACGGCAAACACGATCTCGGCACCGTCACGATCGACCGCCCGACGACGCTCCCCGCGGGCGCGCGAACGCTCATCGACGTACCGCTCGCCGTGAAGTGGTCGAATGCCGCCACGTTCGCGTCGCTCGCGAGCGCGCGACGCGCGATGCCTTATACGATCGACGGCACCGTGACCGTCGGCGGCGAGCGCCTCAACATCGACGTCCCGTTCTCGCTCCGCGGCGTCATCACGCAAGAGCAGATCGTGCAGGCAACGATGAGCTCGCTGCAGAACATCCCGGGTCTTCCGCCTGGGCTCTTGCCGCCGCCCGCAGCGACCGCGCCTGCCGCGAAGTGATCCGCTACGCGGCGACGCGGGCGAGCCGCTCGAGGCGACGCTTTCGGGCGGGCCCGAACGGCGCCATGATGCTCAGCGTGCCCATCGCCGCCATCTCGAGCTCGACGCAGGTGCCCGCTTGCGAGTCGGCCGGGACCTCCACCGCGAAGCCTTGCTGCATGGCGTCCGTCGCCGTCGCCATGATGCCGATCTCGGTGAGGCACCCGGTGAGCACGAGCGTGTCGACGCGCAGCTCGTCGAGGACCGCGCCGAGGTTCGACTCGCAGAAGGCGCTGTAGGTCGGCTTCTTCACGATGTGGTCGCCGGGGGCGGGCGCGATGTCGTCCCAGACCTCGGTACCGACGCTGCCCTTCACCGCGTGCGTTCCCCACGCGTCGAGGTCCGGGTCGTCGGCCTCGTGCTCGTCCACCACGTAGATCACGGGAACGCCGGACGCGCGCGCGTCGTCGATGCGCTTGCGCAACGCGGGAACCACCTCGCGCGCACGCGGGACCTCGAGGAGGGACCCCGGCGTGAGGTGGTCCTTGATCATGTCGATGATGACGAGCGCCTTTCGCGTCGTCTTCCGCGCGATCCCCTCGAGGATGCGCGATCGAAGCTCGGCCGGCGGCGCCACGGGGTCCTCGGCGCGGCCGACCGTCGCGAGGAGCTCGCGCATCTCGCGGACGGCGACCCGCTGCTCGGGCGGGCTGAGGAGGAGATAGCCGTCGTCCACGCGCTCGGGACGGCCGGCCAAGACGAAGGCGGCGAGGTCCGCCAGCGCTCCGTCGTTCTCGTCTCCGTCACCATGCTTCGCGTCGCTCATCACCGTCCTCGGGCGGGCGCGCTCGCCCATCGCTGTGTTTGGAAGCTACCCCGCTAGTAAGGTTTCGGCCTCATCGGAGAGACGAGGGCCGTGCGGCGTCTCGTGACGAATCTCACTCGATATTCGCGGTCCTGCAACCTCTACGCAGGAGCCTTCGCGGCGGATCGGCCGAGCCGCGCGCCCGTGCGAAGAATTCTTTGCACCAGCTTACAGTGTGACTGGACGTCCCGCGGCGTGCACGTCCCGCGGCCGAAAGCACCGCGCGCTGCTCGCGTGACTTTACGGTACGGGCTCCGAGGCGGTTTCATGACGGAGTGAGCGCCGCCATCTTCGGCTTCAACGCCGCCCGTTCGTCGATCGTCGAGGAGGTCGTCCACCGGATCTCCACCCACACGAAGGACCCCCTCCTCGCGCTCAACGAGGCGGCGTACCTCGAGACGCGCCGCCTGCAGAACAGTGGCGGCGACGAGCTCGCCGAGTGGCGCTCGCTCGCCGCCCGGCTCGGCCGGATGACCGACGGCGAGCTCCGAGACAAGCTCCGCGTCTACGCCGAGCGCTACGCCTGGGACGTCGCCGGCAACTTCGACCGCCGGGTCTACAAGTTCGCGTCGCGCGCGATGGCGCCGCTCCTCGGCGCGCTCATGTCTCCGAAGTCGACGCTGAAGCACCTTCCGCAGTCGCTCGATCTCACCGCGCTCGACTCACGCATCGTCGTGCAAGGTCCGCGCGAGCACATCCGGAAGCTCACCGAGATCGGCACCGTCGTCTTCGTCCCGACGCACCTCTCGAACCTCGACTCGGTCGTGTTCGGCTTCGCGATCGAGCGGGCGGGGCTTCCGCCGGCGGTGTACGGCGCCGGGAAGAACCTCTTCACGAACCCGGTCCTCAGCTACTTCATGCACAACCTCGGCGCGTACCGCGTCGATCGCCGCCTCCGGCACGCGCTCTACAAAGACGTCCTGAAGACGTACTCGACGGTGATGCTGGAGCGCGGCTACCACTCGCTTTTCTTCCCGGGGGGCACGCGCTCGCGTTCCGGCGCGGTCGAGCGGAAGCTGAAGCTCGGACTGGCGGGCACCGGCATCGAGGCGTTCGTGCGCACCGCCGTCCGCGGGCGCACGCAGCGCGTGTTCTTCGTGCCCGCGACGATCAACTACCTCCTCACGCTCGAAGCCGAGACGTTGATCGACGACTTCCTCCAGGAAGAGGGGAAGGCGCGTTACATCATCGAAGACGACGAATCGACGCGCATCGGGCGCGTCGCCTCCTTCACGAACAAGCTCCTCGGCCTCGACGGCGCATGCGTCATCCGCTTTTCGCGGCCGCTCGACTGCTTCGGAAACTTCGTCGACGACGAGGGCAACAGCCACGACAACCGCGGCCGCGTCGTCGACGCGACGAGCTACGTCATCGGGCGCGAGGGACGCCCCGCTGCCGACGCGACGCGCGACGCCGAGTACACGCGCGAGCTCGGCGACCGCATCGTCGAGGCGTACAAGCGCGATACGGTCGTCATGGCCACGCACGTCGTCGCGGCATGCGCGTTCGAGCGGCTGCGCCGCGCCGTCGGCAAGGCGGACCTGTTCACGGTCCTTCGTCAGCGTGACGACGTGACCGTCTCGCGCGCCGAGCTCGCCGAGGACGTCGACGTGATGCTCGCGCGCATCGCGACGCTCGAGGAGCACGGCGAAATCGTCGCGGCGCCGACGCTCAAGGGGAAGCGAGGCGACGCCGTCGTGGCCGATGCGCTCCGCGCGTTCGCCGGATACCACACGCACGAGGTGCTCGCGCCGCGCGGCTCCGAGCTCGTGCTGCGCGATACGCGCCTTCTCTTCTACTATCAGAACCGCCTTGCGGCTCACGGCCTCGCCTTCGACGCGGTCGCGCCGAAGGGCGCCGCGACGGTCGCGCGAGCGGCGGCGCGCACGTCGACGCCGCCTCCTGCGACCGCGACGGCCGGTGCGAACGGAGCGGAGCCGAGCCGCGGCGATGCGCCTCGCGCCGGGGTTTCGCCGCCGAACGCCTGATCGCGGTCTTGGGTGGCGCGCGCGAGTCTCCTTGCGCTATCTTGCCGGCCCTTTCAGGAGCCCCCGCTCGCGTGGGGCGCCGAAGCCGTCATGAGCCAACCGGAAACCCCCGATCCCAACGCGCCCGCGCCGACTGAAGCCGGTGGTGGTGCGTCCACGCCCTCAACGTCCACGCCGTCCACGCCCTCCCCGGCAGGGACGGAGGGCGCCTCCACGTCCGAGCCGACCGGCAACGCCGCGTCCGGCGAGGCGAACGCCGCTCCGCCCGCGGGTGATGCGCCTGACGCGAACGCCGGAAGCGAAAGCGACGACGACGGCGACGGCGAAGGTGCCGACGGCGACGGCGAGGAAGGCGGCGGCGAGGCCGGAGCGGGCGAGGGCGCGCAGGCGTCGCCCGATGGTCAGCCCGCGAAGAAGAAGCGTCGTCGTCGGCGCAAGAAGAAGGCGCCGGGTGAGGCCGGTGCCGCCGGCGCGGAAGGCGGCGCCGCGAATGCCGAAGGCGGCGGCGAAGGTGCTGCGGCCGGCGCCGAAGGCGGTCAGGCCGGCGGCGCGCCGAACGAGAAGCGCAAGCGCGACAAGGACCGGAAGGATCGTCCGGAGCGCGAGCGCCCGGCGTTCAACGTCGGTGACGTCGTGTTCGGCAAGGTCCTCGAGGTGACGGAAGACGCGCTCTTCGTCGACCTCTCCGGCAAGGCCAAGGCAATCTTCGATCTTCGTGAGCTCCTCATCACCGAGGAAGAAGCCGAAGAGTACAACCGCGCGCACAAGGCCGATCGCCGCGAGGCGCAGGCCGCGGGCGACTCGGACGAGGCGCACGGCGAGACCGGCGAGAACCCGGCGCTCGACGCGGGCGCGGCTGCGGCCGCCGCTACGGGCGAAGGCGAGGCGCAGGGCGCCGAAGCGGCAACGGCCGACGCGAACGAAGGCGAAGGCGCGGGCGCACCGGAAGGTCAGCCCGCGGCAGCGCCGATGGCCGATGCTGCGGCGGAGGGCGAAGCCGCGGCGAGCGCCGAGGCCACGCCGAGCGCGACGCCCAACGCGACGGTCGAAACGGCCGCCGAAGCGGGCGCGTCGTCGGATGCGGTGGCCGTCGCGGCCGCGGCCGGCGCGCAGCCCGGTCAGGGCGGACACGAAGACAAGCAGCCTCAGCTCCCGCGCGTCATCCTCGAGCCCGGCGCGCCGTTCGTCGGCCTCGTGCACAACGATGGCGGCCGCGGTGGTCTCGTGGTGCTCACGCATCATCCGAAGCGCGTCTCGAAGACGAAGCCCGTCGTCGCCGAAGCCTCGCGCTCCGGCGCGCTCGTGTTCGGTCTCGTGACCGGCACGATCAAGGGCGGCGTCGAGGTCGACGTCGATGGCCTTCGCGCGTTCGCTCCGGCCTCGCACGTCGAGCTCCGGCCCGGCGCCGACCTCTCGCATCTCGTCGGCAAGCGCCTCCCGTTCGCGGTCACGCAGTACGCGAAGCGCGGTCGTGACGTCGTCCTCTCGCGCCGCTCCTTGCTCGAGGCCGAGTACAAGGAGAAGCGCGAGAAGGCTCTCGAGAACATCCAGATCGGTGCCGTCGTCGACGGCGTCGTGAAGACGGTCGTCCCGTTCGGCGCGTTCGTCGACATCGGCGGCGTCGAAGGTCTCGTCCCGCTCAGCGAGATGAGCCACAACCGTGCCGACGGCCCGCGCGACGTCTTCAAGGTCAACGAGCCGACGCGGGTGAAGATCCTGCGCGTCGACGAGAAGGGGAAGCTCTGGCTGTCGCGCAAGGCGGCCATCGAGGATCCCTGGGCGCAGGTCGCCCAGAAGTACGCGCAGGGCACGCGGCACACGGGCAAGATCGTGCGCCTCCAGCCGTTCGGCGCGTTCGTGGAGCTCGAGTCCGGGATCGACGGGCTCATCCACACCGCCGATCTCTCGATCACGAAGCGCATCGAGCACCCCGAAGAGGTGGTGAAGGTCGGTGACAGCATCGAGGTCGTCGTCGCGAGCAACGATCCGCGTCAGCACCGCATCGCGCTCCATCCTGCACCGTCGGGCGAGGCCGCGAACGAGACCCCGCAGCGCATCGCGGTGGGTCGCTCGGTGAAGGTCGTCGTCACCGCCATCGAGGCGAACGGGCTCGTCGTGCGGATCCTCGGCGCGACGGGTCGTCAGGCCCGCGGGTTCGTGAGCGCCGCGGCCACGGGCACGCCCCGCGGTACGGAGCTCCGCAAGCTGTTCCCGGTCGGCAAGGAGCTCGACGTGAAGATCGTCGAGATGGATCCGCGCCGCGGCGAGCTGAAGCTCTCGATCAAGGCGCTGAACGAAGAAACCGAGCGCAACGCGTACCAGCAGTACCGTGCGCAGGTGAAGCGCGAGGCGAAGTTCGGCACGCTCGCCGACCTCCTCGCGAAGCGAAACATCCCGCCCGGGAAGTGACGCTCATCGGTGAGCCGTCCGCGCGAGCGAGCGGCGCGCCACCGTTCGACGAAGGCGCGTCGTCTCTCACAAGAGGCGGCGCGCTTTCACGTCGAGGTACCGCTTCACGAGCAGGGGCGTCACCTCGGCCGGGCGCGCGTCGAGCACCAGCGCGCCGGCGCTCGTCAGCGTACGCACGAGCGAGTCGCGCCACGTCAGCGCCTCGCCGGCGGCCGCACGCACGAGCGCGTCGGCCTCCCCTCGAATGGGCGCGATCGCGAGCTCCTCGACGTCTTCGTCGCGGAGGAGCACGCAGAGAGGCACGTGCCGAGGGACGAGGCTCTTCACGGCGGCGCCGAGGTCCTTCGCGCCGCGCGCGTCGAGCACGTTCGTGAACAGGACGAAGAGCGAGCGCGCTTTCACCTGCGTCTTCAAGAAGACCATCGCGGCGCGGAAGTCGGTGGCGGCGAGCCCGGCGTCGAGAGCATACGTGGCGCGCGTGAGCTTCCGCGCCCCCGCTCGTCCCCCGGAGGGAGGTACGTAGGTCCGCGGCTTGTCGTCGAAGACGAGGAGCCCCGCCTTGTCGCCGCCTCGCAGCGCGACGTCGGCGGTGAGGAGGGCAGCGGACAGCGCGTGGTCGATGCTCGTGAGGCCGCGGCTCTCGCCACGCATGCCGCGTCCGACGTCGATGGCGAACACGACGTTCTGGTCCGACTCCGCTTGGTACTGCCGCACCGTCGCGTCGTCCCGCCGAGCCGAGGCGCGCCAATCGATGTGCCGAACGTCGTCGCCGACTTGATAAGGGCGCAAACGCTCGAACTCGGTGTCTCCGCCGCGCACGCGCAAGCTGCCGACGCGCGCATCGCCGCGACCTCGACGGCGGAGCAGCTCGAGCGCGCGCGCGGCATGCACGTCGGGATACACGTCGACGTCGGCCGGCAGCTCGGTGCGCTCCTGGCGCGTGAGGAGGCCGACCGGCAGCGCGTAACGCACCGTGATGCCGCCGAGGCGTCGACGTCCACGACGCGTCGGCGTCACTTCGTAGCGCACCGTCGTGGACGCGCGTGGGCCGATCGAGAACGGCGCAGGCAGACCAGTCACCGTCGCGTCCTCGACCGGGTCGTCCATGACGGTGCCGCGGACGCCCCGGTCGCTGCGGTTGTGGAGCGTGATCGTGACCACGTTCGCGCGCCCCACCGAGAAGATCTGGGCTGCGCGCCGCTCAGCCTCGATGCGCCGCTTCCGCCCGGATGCAAGGTCGATCCCGACGAGCGCGACGACGGCGGCATCGAGCGCACCCCACGCGGCGTCGATGCCGGGCACGAAGCCAGCGACGGCCGACACGGCGACGGCCGTGAACGCGAGCCCGACGAGGCGCCGCGTCGGAATCACCACGCGCCCTACGCCGCCGCGCGCGGGACCGCGACCGCGCGCAGGATCTCGTCGATGCGCTCGTCTGCGGTGAGGCCCTGGAGCTCGGCATCTGGATGGAGCATCACGCGGTGACGGAGCACCGGCTTCGCGATCGGCTTCACGTCGTCCGGAGTCACGAAGTCGCGGCCTTCGCTCGCGGCGACGACCTGCGCGGCCTTCATCATCGCGATGGATGCGCGCGGCGAGGCGCCGAGCTCGATCGCGCGGTCCTCACGCGTCTTCCGCGTGAGCTCCACGACATACGCGATGATCGCGTCGTCGACGCGGACGGCGCGAGCGCTGCGCTGCATCGCGAGGATCTCCTCGGGCGAGGTCGCCGGCTCGAGCGCGCCCAGGTTCGAAGGATCGAAGCCCGTCGCGTGGTTCTTCACGATGGCCTGCTCCACTTCGCGCGGAGGGTCGGTCACGGTGAGCTTCACGAGAAAGCGGTCGAGCTGCGCCTCGGGCAGCGGGTACGTGCCTTGGGACTCGACCGGGTTCTGCGTCCCGACGACCAGGAAGGGAGACGGCAGCGGCCGCGAAACGCCGTCGACGGTGACCTGATGATCCTGCATCGCCTCGAGCAACGCCGACTGCGTCTTCGCGGGCGCGCGGTTGATCTCGTCGGCCAAGAGGAGCTGGCAGAAGACCGGGCCGGCGACGAACGAGAAGGAGCCGCCCTGCCGATCGAACACGCTCGAGCCCGTCACGTCACTCGGCATCAGATCGGGCGTGAACTGCACCCGCTTGAAGCTCGCTCCGGACACGCGCGCGAACGTGCGCGCAACCAGCGTCTTGCCGAGCCCCGGTGCGCCCTCCACGAGGACGTGCCCTCCCGCGAGCGCGGTGACGAGGAGACCGTGCACGAGCTCCTCTTGCCCGACGACGACCTTCGCCATCTGCGCGCGGATCCGCTCGAACGTCGCGGCGAAGGTGTCGGGCGAGAGGTCGGACATCGGCGCGGCCATTCTGACAAATGCTAACGTTGGCCGCGATGGAGAAGGTGCGCACCCTCGTCGTCGGCGCGGGCATCACCGGGCTCGCGACCGCCGCAGCGCTCTCGGAGCGCGAGGACGACGATTACCTCGTCGTCGAAGGCGACCGCGAAATCGGCGGCTACTGCAAGACGATCAAGAAGGAAGGCTTCGTCTGGGACTACTCCGGGCACTTCTTCCACTTCAAGCACCCGCACATCGAAGCGTGGCTGCGCGAGCGCATGCGCGGCCAGGAGATCCGCAAGGTCGAGAAGAAGTCGTTCATCGACTACAAGCGCCATCGCATCGATTTTCCGTTCCAGAAGAACATCCACCAGCTGCCGCAAGACGAATTCGTCGACTGCCTCTACGACCTGTACTTCGCGCGTGCACCGCGCGAGCTCCTCGGGCCGGCAGCTCCTCCGCCCGCGGAGGCAACGGACGACAGCTTCGAGGCGATGCTGTATTCGCGGTTCGGCCGCTCGATCGCCGAGAAGTTCCTCATTCCGTACAACGAGAAGCTGTACGCGACCGACCTCGCGAGCCTCGACAAGGACGCGATGGGGCGCTTCTTCCCGCACGCGAACCTCACCGACATCGTTCGCAACATGAAGGTCGCGAACAACGCCTCGTACAACGCGACGTTCACGTATCCCGAGGGCGGCGCGATCGAGTACGTGAAGGCGCTCGCGAGCGCGGTCCGCGAAGGAGGCATTCGCCTCGAGACGCCCATCCTCGGAATCGACCTGGAGACGAAAGTCGCAAAAACGCCGAAGGGCGACATCGCCTTCGAGCGGCTCGTCTCTTCCGCGCCCTTCAACAAGCTGCTCGCGCTCGCCCGGGTTCCACACGACGAGAGCACGTTCTCGTGGAACAAGGTGCTCGTGTTCAATCTCGGCTTCGACCGCAAGGGCCAGCGAGACGTGCACTGGATCTACTATCCGGACCGCGAGATCACGTTCTATCGCGTCGGCTTCTACGACAACATCTTCGATACCGACCGCCTCAGCTTGTACGTCGAGATCGGCTACGCGAAGGACGCCGTCGTCGACGTCGCAGGGGCACGCGCGCGCGTGCTCGCCGACCTCGAACGCGTCGGCGTCACGCAAGGGCACCGGCTCGTCGCCGAGCACTCCGTCGTCATGGACCCGGCCTACGTCCACATCACGCAGCGCTCGCTCTCCGAGCACGCGCGCATCACCGCGAACCTGCGCGCGCGCGGCATCCATCCCGTCGGCCGCTACGGCGGGTGGACCTACTGCAGCATCGAAGACAACATCGTCGAAGCGCGCGAGCTCGTCGCTTCGTTTTCGTGAGTCAGTCGAGCGCCTTCGCGAGGAGGGCGCGCAAGTCTCGGATCGTCGCGAGCTCGTCGCCGCGCGGCGGATCCTCGGGGCTCGCTTCCGCGGCACGCTTCCAGATGCGCTCGACGTCGGCGTGCGGCGCTCCGGTGCGTGCGACGAGGAACGAGACTGCATCACTGCCGCGCGCGACGCGTTCACGCAGACGTACCTCTGCGTAGCGCGCGTAGGCCGCGAGCGCGTGGGCGTGAGCGCGCGCGCGACCATAGAACGCGCCGGTCGCCACCACGTGCTCGGCGAAGGCACGCCGCGCGGGGGTCGGCTCGGGTGCCGGCCGCGCATGCCGCACGCCGTACGCCAAGAAGAGGAGCAGCGCAGCGACGAGAGCGTGCCACATCGCACGGCCGAGGCCGGCCTGCGCGAGGGATGCGAAGGGACTCGACGGCGGCGAGATTCCGTCCTCCGCGCGCGCGACGCGGATGCGGAGCGGCATCGCCCGGGCGTCTTCCGGGCGTGCGGCCCGCGCGGCCTCGACGATGGCGACGAGCGCGGCGCCGTTCGCGGGCCGCGCAACGCCCACGTTCGTGAAGAGGTCGTTGCCCGCGACGCCGACGATGGCTCCCTCTGCCCGCGCCGAGATTGCGGCGTAGACCGCACCATCGAGCGTCGCCACGGTCGCGCTGCCTGGCCATTGCACCGCGCGGGGCACGCCGATGCGCGCGTCTTCGACGAGCGCGTCACCGGTGTCGACGACGAGCTCGCGCGAGCTCGCCGATGCTTCTTTCGCGGCGAGCGCCTTGGGCCACGTCTGCGGAGCGCCGAGCAGCAGGAGCAGGCCGCCCGCGTCGACCCACCGGAGCAGGTGTGCCTCCGACTCTTCTTCGAGTGGCACGCGCGTCGTGTCGACGACGACGAGGAGAGGGGCCTCGCTCGGAGCCGGCAGCGGCAGTGTCGCGAGCGACGTCTCGAGCGGCCCCACGTCGTACCCGGTACGTGCGAGGACGTCTCTCGGCAGCTCGTCGCCCGAGGGATCGCTCGCGCGAGGCCCCCTCCCCGCACCGTTGCACCCGAGCAAGGCCGCGAGCGCCAGGGCGACCACGGCGTAGCTCGCACGCACGACGGAGGCGGCGCGACGGGCGACGCGACCCACCATCTCCGGCGTCGGCCGTGCATGACCGAACTCGAGACGATCGACCTCGCGAACGACGTCGCGCAGCGGCGCGCGCGCACCCGCTTCCGTGCACTGGCGCACGTACTCGCCGTTCGTCTTGTGGCGCGCGATGCGGATGGCTCCGCGTCGGTCGAGCGCGACGAGCGACGCGGCGAGGTAGAGACGCATGGCCGGATCGAGCTCGCCGCGCTCGGCGTGCTCGTCGGCCGCGCGAAGCGCAGCCTCGGCGTCGCTCACCGGCGGAGGCGCGGCGATCGCCGCGCGTTCCACGAGCGCGGGAGCCGCCTCTGCCCGTCGTTCCGCGAGCGAAGCATCGCGGCGGCGACGCGCGATGAAGAGGACGAGAGGATACGCAGCCGCGAGCAGCAGCGCGGCGACGAGCGCCCAGACGAGCATCTGCGCGATGCCGCCGAGCACCGACGATGACGGCTTCTCCGGCGGCTTCGCCGGTGCTTCCTCGGCATCGGCGCGGCATGCCGCGGCGAATGCTTCGCATCCCGGCGTCTCCGACGCGAGCGGGCAGAGCGCGCGGACCCGCGGCCGGAGCGGCGTCTCCGGGCGCGCGCAGAAGCCATGGCCTTGCTCGCGAAGCGCCTCGTCGACGGCGACGCGAGCGCGTTCTGTCGGCTCGGTCTGCGCGCGTGCGGTCGAGCCGAGGAGCGAGAGCGCGATCACCGCTCCTGCGGTCGCTGCAAGCGAGCGGGCGTCACGCCGCGGGATCATGGGCTCTCCGCACGGGTGCACCGGCCGCGAGCGCGGCGCGGGCATCTTCCTCGTACCGCGCGGCGAGCGCGGCAAAGCGTGTCTGCACGTCCCAACCCTCGGCGCACGTCCGCGCGTTGAGGTAGACGAAGAACCTCACCGTCGCCGCGTAGGGCACGACGGCGAAGAGACCGAGGGCCGCGAGGATGCTCCCGCGCGCCGCAAGGAGCGGTGCGGGCGGACGGAATTGGAGGAGCTCTTCGAGGATGGCGCGGCCGCCGAAGTCGGCGAGAAGCATCGCTCCGAGCGGAAGCACGAACATCGTCGCGAACCCCAACATCGCGTCGGCATACGCGCTCGTCGCGATGCGATGCGCACGGCCGACCGCGGTCCCGATCGCCGCCCGCTCGAGGAGAACGACCTCGCCGGTGAACAGCAGCGAGGTGCCGACCCACGCGCCGGGGACCAAGAAAAAGAGGCTGCCCACGCCGACGGCGACGAGCCACAGACCCCGCAACACGAGCATCTTCGGGAGGTCGCGTGCGGCGTCTCTCAACGTGTCCCGCGCGCGGACGCGGTCCTGGAACACGAGCCGTGAGGCGAGAACGGTGAACGGCACCTGCGCGGCGAAGGCGAGCGCGGCGGCGAGCACCCACGCGACCGCCCACCCGTAGGCTCGGGCGACGATGCCGGTGACGACCACGCTCGGCAAGAGGACGACCGCCGCGACGCGCGCGTACACACGGGCGTGAACGACGACGAAGCGAACGGCGAGGTCGAGCACGTCGACGAAGGCTCGCTCACGGAACGCGACGCGCGCACGGAGGATGTCCACGTCAGGCGCTCCGCTCGCCCGCGCGCGCGCGCCCCGCGAAAAGCACGTACGAGAGGACGAGCACGAACATGATCGCACCCGCGGCGAGCTTGACCGTGCGCGGCACGCTCGATCCCGACCAGAACGCTTCGATCGCTGCTGCGCCTAGGAGCATCACCGCTGCGCCCGCGACGACGACGAGGATCTCCCGTGCCGTTCGCTGCAGCGACGTCACGCGCGGGAGGTTGCCGGGGGCGACGACGCTCCACCCCAGCGACAAGCCCGACCCTCCGGCGAGCACGATCGCGCCGAGCTCGAGTGAGCCGTGGCCGACGATGAACGTACCGATGTTCGCGCCTGCGCCTTGCGCGGTCACGTACCCCAGCATGGCGCCGATCGAGAGCCCGTTCTGCACGAGGTAGAACGCCGACCCGAGGCCGCCGAAGACCCCGAGCGCGAAGCAGCGGAGCGCGATGCCGACGTTGTTGTAGACGTAGAACCCGGCCATCATCGTGCCCTCGCCCGAGCCGCGGCCGGCATCGAAGCCTCGGGCATAGGCGTCGGCGAGAGGCCGGAGCATCGCCTCGGGAACGAGACGGAACGCGAATGCCGGATCGTGCAGCGTGAGGGCGACGCCGAGGAGCAGGGGCGCGAAGAACAGGAGCGCGGCGATCGTCATCGAGCGCCAGCGCGCGCGGACCGCTCGCGGGAAAGCAACGAGCCCATCGTACAGCGAGGCGGCGCGCGCGCCTTCGTCGTCGGCGGCGGCGCTGGCGTGCGGACCGTACAAGAGCGTGTGCGCGGTCGCGGTGAGGACCCGGAGGTGCTCGACGAGCGGCGCGCTGTACCTCGCCGCATGCGCGGCCGCGAGGTCGGCGCACACGTCGCGGTAGAGCGCCGGAAGCGCCGTCACCTCGCGCGGCGAGAGCGCGCCGATGCCGCTGCTCGTCGCCTTCGCGGAGAGCGCGTCGAGCTCGTCCCATGCCGGCCTCCGCCGCTCGGCGAAGGCGCGTTCCGTCAGCGCGGAAGCTAGCGCCACGTCGCCGCCCTCGAGCTGACGGGAGCATCCACGCGTCCGGCAGACACCGCGCGGTCGTACAGGATCGCGAGCGCGCGCGCGGGATCCGGGTGAACGAACCCGAGACGCCGCGTGATGGGCGCCGCGATCATCGCCGCGAGCTCGTGCTCCCGTGCGCGCGCGAGCGATGCGCGGCGGCGCAGGAACAGCTCGATCGCCTCCCGCTCGTCCGCATCGAGGTCAACGGCGTCCGGAAGGGTCGCGAGCTCGTTCGGCTGCGCGGGTGGACGGAGCTCGATGCCGTGCGTGGCGCCGCCACGTCGGTGCGGCGCAGCGAGCGCGCGTGTGGCGACCACCATCGTGCCCGCGACGATGTCGCCGAGCCGCTGGAATCGCACGGTCATCACCATCGAAGCGAGGCCGAGCAGGTACGCGGTGGGCAGGAGATCGGCGGCGCGGAGCAGGTTGCGAAGGGCCGCGGCGCGGAAGCCGATCGGTCTGCCGCTCGTCGTGAGCACGCGGAGGCCGAGCCAACGCTTGCCGGGCGACGCCCCGCGGAGGGCTTCCCAGCAGACGAACCAGATCCACTGCGCTCCGAAGAGCACGAGGAGCACGAGCCCCGTGCCCGCCTTCTTCGCTGCGCTCTCGGCGCCGCCCGTGGAGCCCACGGAGGCGCCGAGCGCGACGAGACAGACGACGGCGACGAGCGCGTAGCAGAGAAGGAGATCGAGGACGTGAGCGCACGCGCGACGCGCCGGCCCGGCGACGGCGTGGTGGAAGACGATGTGCTCCGGCGTTTCGATCGCGACGACGGTGTCGATCGGTCTCGCTCCGCCGCTCTTCATCGCGAGTCGAGTCTAGCTCGTCTCCGCGGCCGCGGCGCCCGCGCGCGGGGTGGGGAAGGCGGCGCCGGTTTCGATGCAGGCGACCGCTCGACGAGCATCGTCGCGAGATCCCGCGCCGCGGCGATCGCGGCCTCTCGTGCTGCGCCTCGTCCGGTCGCGAGCCCCGCGCGACCGCTCAAGGTGAGCGCGGCGAGGCCGTGGAGCCCGGCGAGGAGGATCGGCGCATCGCGCTCGGGCGCGCGGCTTCCGACCCGCGCGAGCACGGCCTGGAAGGCGGCGGGCAGCGATGCGGCAAGCCGCAGGCGCCCCTGACGCGCGAGCGCTTCGCGGTCGAAGCGGTGCTCGGCCATGAGCCAGTACAGGTCGGGGTGTGCGAACGCGAACGCCACGTACGCCTCCGCGAGATCCGGCAGCCCGGCCCCGCGACGCTCGTGACGCTCGAGTGTGGCGAGGAGCGCCTTCCATCCGAGGCCGTCCACGCGAATCAGGAACCCCTCGAGCGATCCGAAGTGGTGGTAGAGCACCATCGTGCTCTGACCGAGGAGCGCCGTGATCGCCCGCGCAGTGAGCGCGTCGCGTCCGAGCCTGCCGCTCGAGAGCTCGCGAAACACGCGCTCGACGGCGGCGTCGGGATCCATGCGCCGGGGAGTATACGCGCCCGGCAGGATTGACGCTCACCGGCGCTTCGCCCATAACACTGTTATGTCGAAGCTCCTCCTCGTGTGCGTGGCGACGATTGCCACGGCCGCTGCGCTGCTCTCGTGCGATGCGGCGGCGCCATCGTCGCCTGCGCCTACGGACGCGGATGCGGAGCTCGCCGCGAGCGGGCGGGAGGTCGACCCCGCGTGGCCTCGCCTGCCGCAGGATCGCCCGTTCGGCGTCCCGCTCGGCGTCGCGACCGACGGACGAGGCCGCGTGTTCGTCGCTCACACAGCCGCGCGCCCGGCGCGCAGCGCGGAGCGGAACGAGGACGCGACCGTGTTCGTGCTCGACGAGGCGACCGGAGAGCTGCGCGAAGCGTGGGGAGCCGGCGTGTTCCGCACCCCGCACGGGATCAGCGTGGACGCGCGTGGTCACGTCTGGGTGACCGACTCCGAGGGCGATGAGGTCGTGGAGCTCGACGAGCGCGGCGTCCCCTTGCGTTCGCTCGGGGCGGGCGCGGGAGCTCCGCGATGATGCGTCGTACCGCGGCCGTCGTCGCGGCGCTTCTGTCGCTCGCGTCCGGCGCGTGCAGTGAAGGCGAGGAGGCGCTCGACCGACCGACCAACGTCGCGTTCGGTGCGCGCGGCGAGGTCTATGTCGCCGACGGCTACAACCATGCGCGTATCGCGCGCTTTGCGCCGGACGGTACGTACGAGGCCTCGTTCGGCGAGAAGGGCTTCGCGCGTGGTCAGCTCGACACGCCGCACGGCATCGCGACGGATCCGGCGGGACGCATCTACGTCGCCGACCGCGAGAACGCGCGCGTGCAGGTGTTCGATGCGGAGGGGCGCGTCGTCGACGTATGGCAGGGGCCGGCCATCGGGCGCCCGTGGGGCATCGCGCGGGCGCCGGACGGAACGTTCTTCGTCGTCGACGGCGGCGATCAGGATCCGAAGCACCCGCGCAGCGGCATCGTGCATCTCACCGCCGAAGGTCGCGTCATCGAGCGCTTCGGTCGCTTCGGGCGCGGTCCCGGCGAGCTCGCGGAGGGTCACGCGATCACCGTCGGATCGGACGGCAGCGTCTTCGTCACCGACCTCGGCGGTCGGGTGCAGCGGTTTCGCCGCCGAGGCGCGCGATGACGCGGCGGCTTCTGCCGTCGGCGCTGCTCGGCGCGGGCGCGCTCGTCGCGCTTCCGGCGTCCGCTCGCGCGCAGGTCGTCGGACCCACCCTCGCGGCAGGCGAGCGGCTCCGCGCGTCGGCGTCGGCGACCGCGACGACCTCTCCGCACGAGCGCGACGTCGCGACCGCGCAGCTCGCGCCCTCGCTACGCGGCGCGGTGCGTGTGACGTCCGCGCTCGCGCTGCGGCTCGACGTCGGCCTCGCTTCCACGCGCTACCGCACGGACGCGCATCGCGACTCCGTGCTCGTGACGCGCCTCGCGAACCCCCTCCTCGGAGCGGAGGCGCTGCTGCTCGGCCGCGGAGCGACGACGGCGTCCGTCGGGCTCACGGCGGGCGTGCCGCTCGCCACCTTTCCGGGAGGCATCGCGCGAACGCAGGCCGCCGAGCACACCTACGTGGTAGCGGCCGCGGCGCGTGGTTACGACGCGCCCTGGGCATGGGCGGTCAACGTGGTTCCGCTCGTCGTGGACCTGCGCGTCGCGCACGTCTTGGGGCCGGTGACGGTCGGCGCCGACGTCTCACCGGCAGCGCTCGTCTCGGTGAACCGCGAGCCGTCGGCGTTCGCGCTCTCGTCTGCGGTCGCGGCGTCCGTCGAGGTCGGTGGGGGCATTGCCCTCGGTCTGCGCGCAAGCGCGTACGTGACGACCGCGGAGATCGCACGCGGTGATCACGCGCAGACGTCGCTCGCTCCCGTGATGCGGCTCGTCCGCGGCGGGAGCACTCTCGAGGCTCGCTACGCGCTCAATCTCGATGCGCCGTCCGGCCTCGCCGGAGCGTACGGCGCGACACGTGGCGGCTTCACACTGACGTTCGAGCGGCGGTTCGGCAGAGACTGACGATCAGCGGCGGATGTCCGGTTTGTCGCGCGGAACGGTCGCGTCGTCGGTCGTGCGCGGCGGATCGATGGCGAGCCCGCGCACGATCCTGGCGCGCGCGACCGCGAGCCGCTCGGAAAGGACGTCTTCGTCGGCGGCCGACGGCACGCGCGTCTGCAGGTGCACGAACAGGCACCGCCGGATGAACGCGCCGAAGAGATACACGTGGCCGTCGACCGCGCCGCCGGGGCGAGCGGCATCGAGCGCGACCCACACGCGCGAGTCGTACGCCTCGGGACCGACCGTGACTTGCTCTTCGACGGTGGTGAGCGTCGCGCTCGGAACCCAGCCGAGGTCACGCGCGCGAGCCTCGCACTTGCCGCGGTTCATGAGCTCGTCTTCCTGCGTGATCTGCAGCGTGAGCCGTGACGACGTCGGCTCGTGCAGCGCGAGCAGGAAGGGCCGCGAGTGATCGTCGATGCGCCACGACTTCCCGTCCGGGAGCGACGCGGAGACGAAGAACCGCTTCGAGTGATAACGACCCCACGCGGCATCGTCCGTCGCATACGGAGGCGGCCTCGGGCGCACGCCGTCGCCGCCGGGTGTCGCCGGATGCGGGCCCGACGCCGGCGGATCGCTGCACGCCGTCGCCGCCGCGACGAGCGCGGAGGCGACGCACGCGAGGCGTCCGCGCGAGATCAGAGCGCGGTGAGCCACTCCGGGTGGCTCGTGTCGCTGCCGCGGACGACGTCGAAGAAGCGATCCTGCAGGCGCTTCGTGATCGGCCCGACGACGCCCTCGCCGATCGGGCGGTTGTCGACCTCGCGCACCGGCGTGATCTCTGCGGCGGTGCCGGTGAAGAAGCACTCGTCGGCCAGCCAGAGCTGGTCGCGCGTGATGCGGCTCTCGCGGACCTCGAGCCCCATCTCGCGGGCGAGCGTCATCACCGTGTCGCGCGTGATGCCCTCGAGGATCGAGGACGAGAGGTCCGGCGTGTAGAGCACGCCCTTCTTCACGACGAAGATGTTCTCGCCCGAGCCTTCGGACACGTACCCGTTCGGGTCGAGCAGGATGGCTTCGTCGTAGCCGGCGAACTTCGCCTCGCGCTTGGCGAGGACGCTGTTCGTGTACTGCCCGCTCATCTTCGCCTTGGCGAGGCTCACGTTGATGTGGTGGCGAGCGAACGAGCTGATCTTCGTGCGAATGCCGTTCTTCAGCGCCTCGTCACCGAGGTATGCGCCCCAGTTCCACGCGATGACCGTGGTGCGGACCGGATTGTTCGGCGCGTAGATCCCCATGGCGCCTTCGCCGAGGAAGATCATCGGGCGGATGTAGCCCGTCGCCATGTTGTTCGCCTTGAGCACGTCGAGGCACGCCTGCGAGACCTGCTCGCGCGAGAACTCGGGCTTCAGCAGCGTCATCTTGCACGTGTCGAACAGGCGATCGATGTGCTCGCGCAGGCGGAACACGTAGCTCTTGCCGTTCGCCCGCTTGTACGCGCGGATGCCCTCGAAGGCCGCGATGCCGTAGTGGAGCGAGTGCGTGAGGACGTGCACCTGCGCGTCGTCCCAGGCGACCATCTCGCCGTCGATCCAGATCTTCTGAAGCTTGTCGACCATCGGAATCGCTCCGGTTTTCAGCGTTTTCGTGCGGCGTCGAGGCGCGTTCGGACACTAGTCGCGAGAATCGGAAGAGGCCAGCCCGACCCGACCGGGTACCAAGATTTCGGCCTCGCGCGCTGCGTCATGCCCGCGACGAAACGAGGCGCGGAAGCCTCAGCGCCTCAGCGCCACGTAGACGGCGCCCTCGCCGCCGTCGTCCTCGCGTGCGGTCGCGAACGCGGCCACGCTCTCGCGCGCCTTGCCCTGGGAGAGCCACGCGGCGATCTCTCCGCGGAGGACGCCGGCGCCGGGGGTGCGCTCGCCCTTGCCGTGGATGACGAGAACGCAGCGCTCACCGCGCGCGCGCATCGTGCGCAGGAACTCGACGAGCTTCTCGCGCGCCTCACCGGCGGTGAGCCCGTGCAGGTCGAGGCGGCCGTCGATTGGCAGCATCCCGCGACGTAGGCTGCGCACGAGGTCGGGCGACGCGTCGACGCGACGTCCTTCGACGCGCTTGCCGTCGTCGGACACCTCGAAGCGCGCCGCGTCGTCGACGAGCGCGTGCAGGTGGTCGAGCGCCTTCTCGGCTTCTTCGCGCGCCCGCGCCTGCATCTCGGCGGCGCGGAGACGCGGCGCATCTTTCGGCACCGCGCTCGTGACCGGTACGCGCGCGCGCCCGCTCTCGAGCGGCGTCACGCCCTGCATCATGCGGTGGAACGTGAGCTCCTCGTCCGCGTCGCCGCGCGTGAGCGAGCTGCCGCCGCGTGGCTCGACGGGCGGCGGAGGTTTCGGCCGGCTCGGCGCAGGACCCGCGGCTTTCTTCTTCTCGGCGGCCTGCTGCTCGGCCGCCTTCTTCTCCGCGTCCATCTTGGCCTTGATGTCCGAGAGACCGCCGGCGAGCGCGTGGAACCCGCTGAACTTCGGCAGCGTCGCGTCGTCGCCCTTCTTCTCCTTGTCCTTCTTCTTCTTCGCCATCACTCGCTCCCGTCGCGAGGGCCGGTCGTTCGCTGGCGGAGGGCGCGGAGCGCGCTGGTCACGCTCTTCACGCCGGTGAGGATGCCGTCGGCGTAGTGCCAGTCGGGGTCGTCGAGCTCCGGAAAGTCGTGCGGGTTCTGCACGTCTTCGAGGGTGAGGCCGGGCTTCAGGCGACGCGCGAGGTCGAGCACCTTCTTCGTCTGGAGCTCCTCGATGGCGACGAGCTCCTCTTCGACGCTCTGCCACGCGTCCGTCCCAGCGGAGACGGTCGCGGCATCGGTGCTGTTCGGCTCGCGCACGAGCTCTCCGGCGTCGGAAGGCGTGCATTCCGTGCGGATGGGGCTCGCGTCGGGGTAGCGCGCAACCGTCGCGCCCTCGCGCGGGCAGATGCCGAGGCAAAGCGTCTTCGTCACCCAGACCGTCGTGACCTTGCCGCGCGCCGCGACCTCGCGCTTCAGAGCGTCGTAAACGGCATCGCCGTGAACGCCGCATCCCGGGCCGAGCGGCGAGCCCGCGCGGCGGTTCGCGCAGACGAACAGGTGGAGCCGCGGGGCGGAAGGAGCGGCGCGCATGGGGCTCGTTCTGTAGCACGGAATGCGGCGCTCACAGCTGCCTACATCCGCCACCTAAGCTGCCGGAACTGAAGATGGATCCGCCGCGGTGGATCGCCCGATCGCCCGCGGCTCGTCGAAGCCCGCGTGCCGCTCTCGTTTTTCGCGTGCACGCGCGCGGTGCGTTCGTTGCATCGACCTCGATCGATCGTCCATGCGAGCCCCGATTGCGCAGAAGGCACCGGTCGACACGGTCGATCTCGGTGACGGTCGTCGGGTCCGCCTCCTCGACACGCTCGGCAAGGGCGGCACGTCGACGACGTACCGCGGCCTCCTCGAGTCGCCGAGCGGCGTCGCGCGGCTCGTCGCGCTGAAGCTGTTCGCTCCCGTCTCCAGCGAGGAGATGGCGGACGTCTGCGCGCTCGCCCGACGAACGGCGGTGCGCGGCGCCGCGATTCGGCACCCCAACATCGTCGAGCTCCACGAGTTCGGCGTCTGGCGTACGCAGCCGTTCTTCGTGACCGAGCTCGTCGACGGCGTGAGCGTCCAGACGCTGCTCGACCGCTACGCGGGCCGAGGCCAGAGGCTGCCGCTCGATCTCGCGCTCTTCATCGCGGCGGAGACGGCCGAGGCCCTCAGCGGCGCGCGCACGGCGAAGGATCATCGCGGCGTCCAGATCGGCATGCTTCACCTCGGCCTAGGACCACGGAAGGTGCTCCTCGGATTCCGCGGCGAGGTGAAGGTCACCGACTTCGAGACGGCGATCGCCGCGGCCGCCTCGTCGAGCATCCGCAGCCTCCGCGCGGTCGCGAGGCGAACGGCGACGATGGCGCCGGAGGTGGCGCGCGGCGGCGAGTGCGACGCGCGTTCGGACGTCTTCTCGCTCGGCCTTCTCCTTCGCGAGCTGTTCGTCGGTCCACGCTTTGCGCGCGGGATCGAAGATGCCGAAGCGGTGCAGCTCGCACGCGACGGATTCGTCGAGCCGTTCGCATTCCAGCCGCATCTTCCCGAAGCGCTCGCGCAGGTGATCGCTCGCGCGCTCGAGATCGAGCCGAGCGACCGCTACCCGAACGCCACGTCGCTCGCGTTCGACCTCCGGCGCATCGCGCTCGCGATGGGAGCGTCCGACGGGCGCATCTTCTTGCGGCGCACGTTGGACCGCGAGTTCGGCAGCGACGCGAGCGAGATCACGGCCGAGCGCCCGTATGCCACGTTCGGCGAGCTCGAGCGTGGACGCACCGCGAACGACCACGAGCTCCACGAACGGCGAGACGGCCGCGAACGCGCCGAGCGCGCAGACCGAGTCGATCGCGAAAGCAAGTGAGACGTGCGCGGAGCCGCCGCGTCGCACGCTCCGAGCGCGGGCGTGCTTGACCGAGCACGCGCGTGATGAAAGCGTTAGCGACGCGGTGAGTGATCTCCTGCCCGTCCTCGTCGCGGACCTCGTCGACGAGTCCGCGCGCGACTTCCTCGAGTCCGTGGCGCGCGAGAACGAAGAGGCGTGGGTGCCTCTCGTGGCTGCGCCCGCGCTGGCATCTCCGCACCTGCTCGAGGTCTACACGCCGAGCCGCGAGGACCCGCTGAGGCTCATTGCCGAGCCGACCGGTCCGCCTTCGGAGCACGGCTTTCCGCTGCGCCTCTCGTTTCCGGACGGAGACGAGAGGGCCGGCAGCGTGCCTCGCGTGGAGACCGTCGATGCGCTGCCCGACGTGGTCGTCGACGGCGCCATCGAGCCGGCGCTGCCCGGGGTGGTCGCGCGTGCAGCGTCGGAGCGTCGGGAGGGACCGCGCGTCACGTTCGCGCGGAGCGACACGCCGACGATCCCGCGAACGCCTGGTGCGCCGCGGAAGCCTACGCCGATCGCGCTCAGCGAGGAGCACACCGCGGAGCTCTCGCGTGAGGCGATCGCGCGGCCGGCGGCCGACCCTCGCGACGCGCTCGTCGGACGCGCGCTCGCAGGAGGCAAGCTCGAGATCGAGTCGCTCATCGGCAAAGGGATGATGGGCGCGGTCTATCGCGCGCGCCACCGCGAGCTCCGGAAGCCGGTCGCCGTGAAGGTGATGCACGATGTCTACCAGCGCGACGTCGACTTCTGCCGCCGCTTCTACGCGGAGGCGCTCGTCGCGAGCCGGCTCGATCATCCGAACCTCGTTCGCGTCTACGACTTCGGACAAGAAGCGGACGGGCTCCTTTATCTCGCCATGGAGTTTCTCGCCGGTCGCTCGCTCCGGGACGCGGCATGGCAGGAGCGGCCGCTGCCGACGAAGCGCATCGCCGAGATCATGATGCAGGTCTGCGCGGGCCTCGGGCAGGCGCACGCACGCGGCATCGTCCATCGTGACGTGAAGCCGGACAACGTGGTGCTCGTCGCGACCGAGGACGACGACGGGCAGCTCACCGAGCAGGTGAAGGTCTGCGACTTCGGGCTCGCGCTCACGCCCACGAACGATTCGAGCGGAGCAGGGGAGCGCTTCGCCGGCACGCCCGTGTACATGTCGCCCGAGCAGTGCCGCGGTGAAGAGCTCGACTTGCGCACGGACGTGTACGCGTGCGGCATCGTCCTCTTCGAGCTCGCCACGGGTACCGTTCCGTTCCTGTCGGACAAACCAATCGTCGTCGTGAACCGGCACCTCGCGATGCCGCCGCCTTCGATCACCGAGCTCCGGCCGGACATCGATCCGCGCCTCGATCGCATCGTGCAGAAGGCGCTGAAGAAGCCGCGCGAGGAGCGCTATCAGTCCATGCGCGAGCTCCGCGCAGACTTGAAAGAGCTCCTCTCGCCGCCGGAGCCTGCGTTCGATCTCGCGAGCGAGGCGCGGCGGATCTCGAGCCGGCCGCCTCCTTCGCTCGTCCCGCCGGCGCCTCCTTCGCTCGCGCCGCCGCCGCCGAGCGCTCCGGCCCCCAGCGTTCCTGCGCCGGCGCCGTCTTCTTCCGGGAGCATGTCGGTCCCGCCGCCTCCGCCTTCGTCTTCGCCCATGCGGCGCGCGGCGCCCGCGTGGCTCGAAGACAAGCAGGATGCGTACTCGCAGTTCCTGCACGGGATGGGCGAGAAGCGCTCCGAGCAGGCGTCCGACGCGCTCGCGCGCGATTCGAAGGCGTGGCTCGCGCGGCTCGTCGAAGAGCGTGAGGGCAAATCGTTCGAGCTGAGGCTCGACGAGCTCGAATCGGCCATCCCGCTTCTCGCGAAGAAGGCGGACGCACGGACGCTGCGCGCGGCATCGAGCACGCTCCACGCGCTCGCGACGGACGAGACGCGCGCCCCCAGCGTTCGCGCGCGCGCCACTTCGATGCTGCGCGCGTTCGCCGATCCCGGGCAGCTCGCGCCGATTGCCGAGCGTCTCCTCGCGCGGAACGACGACCAGCGCGAAGCGGCGCGTACGCTCGTGTTGCAAGCAGGGGTCGCCGGGGCGTACGCGCTCTACGGGGCGCGCGTGAAGCTCGCGGCAGACCCGGCCGTGCGGCGACCGTTCATCGAGACGATGCGCGGCCTCGGCGAAGCGGCATGGCCAGTCGTTCGCGCGGCGCTCGAGAAGATCCCGGAGACCGCGCTCACCGGCGCGCATCCCGCAGCGGCGACGCTCGCCGAGGACCTCCTCTTGTGCGTGCCGGCGCTGCGCGACGAGGCCGCCGGACATCTCGTCGCGAAGTACGTGCGCGCGCGTCAGGCGACGCTCTGCCGTGCCGCGACGCAGGCCCTCGGGAGGCTCTGGGCCGAGCGCGCCGCGCCGCTTCTCCTGGGGCTCCTCGCGGATCCGGACGACGGCGTGCGCATCGCGGCGATCGCTGGCCTTCGTCAAATCGGCGCGGTCGACGAGCACGTGGTGAGGCGGCTCGCGCCGATCCTCGCGGGGAAGGTCGCGGCGGGGCCGCAGCTACGTCTCGCGACGGTGCAGTCGCTCGAGTTCGTGACGCCGGATGCGCGTCCGGTCGCGGTGCCGCTCCTCGTGCAGATCGTGCGCGGAGAGGGGATCGAAGACGCCATCGTGCTCGCCGCGTCGAAGGCGCTCCTCAGCATCATGGGCAACGAAGCGCGCGCGGTCGTCATCGAGCGCTCCGACCGCGCGAGCGAGGCGCTGAAGGCGCATCTCCTGCCGCTGCTCGCCGATCCGAAGCTCCCGGGCGACGACATCCCGAGCCTCGATTAGGGCGCTTTTCGGAGGGGGTGGGGTGCGGGGTGAGGGGCGGCGGGGGCGGCGCGCTACTTCCGGTCGTCGCGGCCGGTGAGCAGGTTGCGGACGAAGCCGCCGATGCCGTGCGCGAGGATCGAGCGGTCCTCGTCGTCGTCTTCGATCGCGTGCGGGTCGAACGGGAGCGCCTGCGGATCGATGACATCGAGAATGCGCCGCTCGTTCTCGGTGGGCGAGGGATGGAGGCGGAGGCGACCGTCTTTGCGGCGCGCGCGGTCGTCGAGCACGGCGACGCGCGCGGCGGCGACGTCGAGGTCGGCGCGTGCGCCGAGGTGCTCGGCGACGAGGCCTAGCCGGAGCCGGCGGATGCTCTCGCGGAGAGGCGCGTCGGTGGGCTCGTCGTGTGCCGCCGCTTCGAACGTCGCGTTGAGCTCGGTGTCGACGCTCGTGCTGCGGTTCGTGAGGTTCGCCGAGCCGATCGCGAGGAAGCGGTCGTCGACGATCATGAGCTTCGCGTGGATGTACGTCGCGCGCTCAGGCTCCTTGCCGTCCTTCGAGGCGGGCACCGAGTAGTAGATGCCGAGGCGGTGCGGCGTGCCCTCGGCCGCCTTGCGGAGGTCGAAGAGCACCTTCGCCTGCGCGAGCCCGACGGCGACTTCCTCTTTCAGCGTCTCGGCGCGCATGTTGAGGACGAGCACGATGTCGAGCGCGGGACGACCCGGAGCGCGGAGGCGTTCGGCGAGCGCGGAGGCGATCGTCGCCGAGCTGAAGTACTGCGTCTCGACGTAGATCGCGTCGTCGGCGGCCGCGATCGCGGCGACGTAGAGCTCGGTGATCTCTTGGGCGGGGCGCGCGTCCGAGGGCGAGGGGCTCGGCGAGCCTTTCGGATCGGTGCGGCTGAGCGCGACGGAGGTGGTCGGGAGCACGTGCGCGCCGCGCGGGGGTGAGGACTGCCACGCGGAGACGGTGGCTTGCACGTCGTCGGCGGAGGGCGGGGCGAGGCGATCGAGTGGATCGCCGCCGGCGAGCTTCCATCGGCACGCGAAGAGATCCTGCAGGGCGACGCCGACGTCGGCGCCGAGGAGATAGGTCTGCACGTCGTGGAACGGCTTGTGAGGCTCGCCGCGGCTCGTCCGAAGGGGCTCCTCGTCGCGATGGTCGCGCAGGTCCCAGCGGTGGTCGCAGAGATCGAGCCCGCCGAGGAAGGTGACGTGGCCGTCGATGACCGCGAACTTCTGGTGGTGGCAGCCCTTGTCGACGTGGCTACTGTCGAATCGGAATCGCAGTCGCTCGTGCGTCGTCCAGTGGAAGACGAGCCGCTGCATCCACTCGCGTTCGAGCGCAAAGACGACGTGGAAGTCCCACGCGAGGACGTGGATGTGGAGGTCGGGATTGCGCTCGCAGAGCGCGTTGAGGAACGCCTTGAGCGTGACCGGCAGGGGCGCCGCCTCCGCGTCGGGTCCTCGAAGGAGCGCGACGTCGCTGTCGAACTGCCATCCGGAGAGGAGGATGGACCGGCGCGCGCCGAGCGCAGCGTCGTAAAAGGCCTTGAAGTAATCGGCGGCGTCGACGAGCACACCGGCGGCGTCGACGGGCTTCTCGCACCACACGGATCCGGCCCGGTCGATGATGCGCGTCATGGCGCGGAGGTTAGACGCGCAGTGGGGCGGGGGATACGGCGGGGTGGTGCGGCGGGATGGCTGGGCTGGCGGGGCGCGCCGGCGGACGGAATCTCGGTATCCCTTGTTCGAGCGACGAGAGCAGCCATGCGGCTGGCCGGGGTGACGCACGCTAAGCTGCTGGACGTCCCTGAGATCTCGGCAGGAGTGCCAGGCGATGATGGGCAGGTCGATGCGACGCGGCGGAAGTGGGTCTGGCTGGTGTCGTCGTATACGAGCATCACGCCGACGACGAAGACGTGTTCGAGAAGGTCGCCGGGCTCTACGCGGATCTCGGCTACCCGGAGGCGATGGTCACGTTTGGTCCATTCGCCCCCGCGTATCAGGCCAAGAGTGATCCGGCCGCTGCGTGACGAGGTGCTGAGCGCGTGGCGCCGCTACCTCGCGCAAGGCGAGGAGATCTTCGCGATGGCGTGACCCCCGAGCGTGCTCGATCTGAGCACCTCGGAGCGCAGAACGAATTCGGGCGCGTGCGGCGTGACCGTCTCGTGGTGCTGCTCGCGTCACCCCGTCGCCCGGAAGCTGGTTGAGCGAATTCCCGGTGCAGGAAGCAGGGGGGCGCGATCACACCGAGTATTGGATTCTGGCGGAGCGTCTGGACGAGTTCAATGCGCACATCGTCGGCGAGATTGTGGTCGTCCACGAGTTCCGCTGACCGAGGAGAGCGGACGTGGATTGATGGCGTTCCTGCGAGATAGCAGGCGCACGCAACGCATCGACGTGCCGCGCTAGCGCCGCGATTCCCTCCCGCCGGGGCGCAGCCACCTCGCGACGTCGGCGAGCGCTCGCGCGGTGGATGGGCGGTCGACCGCGATCGGACCTTGCGCAGCGCGCGATCCAATCGATCGCCCCACGCACGATCCCTCGCAAAATTCGCGGGTTTCGCGGGTGGTCGGATGTGGTCCACGCCGTGCTCGCTGTGGGGCATGCCTTCCCGCAGCAAAGGTCCCGCCGTTCTACTCTCCGCGCTCCTCCTCGCGTCCGCATGCGCGAGCGCGTGCACGTCCGCCGACGATCCCGACGAGTCGAGCGCCGCGACCGAGCAGGCGCAGACCTCGCGCGAGGTGACGCCGGAGAGCATGCTCGTCGAGCTGTTCGATCGACGGAGCGTCGCGCGTGTGCGATCGGGCGGGCTCGTCGACGGACCGCGTTTCTCGACGGTTCTTCGGTCGAGCCGCTCGCCGCTCGGCCCGGACTCCGCAATCCGCCCGGTCGACGAGCGCGAACGCGCATCGACATTCGCGCGGTGCGGCGTGGAGCTCGCGAATCCATGTGCGCGCGACATGAACATGGATTTCGTCGACGGCAATCGTGACGGCGAGGTCGAGATCGACCGCGTGGACCTGCCGCTCGGCGGCGTGCTCACCCGATTCTGGACGGTCATCGATCCGAACGTCCCCGCCGGCGCGGAGCCACGGACCATTCGCTTCTACGTGGACGACAATCCCGTCCCGCTCGTCCTCGCGTTACCTTCCGTCGCGAACGCGACGCTGCCGTTCCCGTTCGGCGATCCCGCGCAGCCGCTGGAGCGCTCGGTGCTCGGTGGCGTCACGGAGAACGGCATCGACGTCTACACGCCGATCACGTTCGCGAGGACGCTGCGCATCACGAGCAGCGGCCGGCCGACGAGCGGACGCCTCTACTGGCAGGCGACCCTGCGGCGCTACGAAGAACGCGTCTCGGTCGCTCCCATGCCGACGACCGAGCCTGCGTTGGGACGCCTTCGGGAACGAGCACGCGCGCTGAGCGCCGCGTGGTCCTCCGCGCCATCGTTCGGCGTCGCGCGCCTCGGCGCGCTCGAGCTGCCGGGCGCCGGCGTCGTCGATGCGCTGACCGTCACGGTTCCAGCGGAGGCCCGGGAGAGCGACATCGAGCGCGCGCGGCTCGTCGTGACGACGGACGGCGCAGCGGCTCCCGACGTCGACGTGTCGCTCCTCGACTTCTTCGCGACACGTCTCGCGCGCGACGGACGGCGCGCGGTCGTCGATACGCAGACGGGCTTCGTCTCCGCGCGGAACCTCGCGTCCGTCCCACGTCGCGGCGTTCCCTTCGAGCTGACGAGCCGCTGGCCGATTCCGTTCGCCCGCGGCGCACGCGTCGAGATCCGAGGGCTGCCGAGGGCCGCGGTCCGAGCGGCCGTGGGCGCGGCGGACCCGTCGCTCGCACTTCGCCTGCGCATCATGACTGCATCGGCGAGCGCGAACGCGGCCGAGCCTTACGTCGCGCGCGTCCTCGACGTGGTCTCGCGCGGCGTCTACGCGGGTACGACGCTCGTCGTCGACAATGGCACTGACCCGACGTGGTGGGGCGAAGGCGACGAGCTCGTCCGCGTCGACGGAGAGCTCGCCCTCGCGGGCACCGGCGTCGAGGACTACTTCGGGTACGGGTACTCCTCGAGCTCGACGTTCGCGAGCCCGCTTCACGCGCAGACGGTCGCGAGCAACGTCCGGCCGGGCATCAAGCCCGCGTCGTGGGCGGGGCAGGACACCTACGACAACTCTGGAATCACGGTGAACGTGCGGGCGATGGTGCTCGACCGCATTCCGTTCTCTTCGCATCTCACGTTCGACCTCGAGATGCTCCACACGCATTGGCTGCGTCCATTCATGCGCGACGCGCCGCCGGCCCGCGTGCGCTGGAACGCGCCGTACGCGATGCGTCTCGTCCACATCCTCTACACGGAAGCGCGGTGAACCCCATGCGATCGATCGTCATTGCTGCAGTTACCATCGTTCTCGCCGGCATCGCGTGCACGGCGCCGCCTGCAGACGAGGACGTCCTCGCGCAGACGAGCGCGCAGTCCGAGCTCGTCGGTGCGTTCCCGCCGGGTCAGACGTTCGGCCTGAGCTCCGCGCAGGTGAGCGCTGCGAAGAATGCGCTCCGCGCCGTCTACAACCGCTCCGGCGGCGCCGGTGCCGTAGGAACGCCAGCAATCAGCTCCAACACGGCAGACGGGTACGTTCATCCTTGGCCGAACGCGACCTGCCTCACGCAGAACTTCTACAACGGGGCTTCGCCGGGCGAGAGCGGTGCGCTCGTTTACTCCGTGCGCAGCCGTCGCGCGTACTGGTTGCGCGGGCAGGTCTACAAGAAGTTCACGTTCTTCACGAACAACTCGCAGATGGGATGTCCCGTCGAGGACGAGATCGCCGAGGGCAACGGCTGTTATCGAATGACGTTCGAAGGAGCGAACGACGACGGCAGTCCCGTCGTTCGCTGGTGTGGCGGACGCGACCCGTTCTACTGCGACTTCCTCCCCGACTTCTCGGGTATGGAAACGACGACGAACGGTGCGCCCGGATGCACACCGATCTTTCTTCCACCGAAGCGCGGCGCTCGGAAGTCGTGCGGTCCGCACGTCAGCACGGGTCCGTGCTCGAGGCACGCGGGCGTCTGCGCGGTCGACCTCGAAGGCGGTGGCGAGGTCCGCGCCGCGCGTGGCGGACGCGTCGAAGCGCACTGGGGATCACCTGACTGCCAGAGCGGCTGCGCAGACGACGCGTGCTGCCAGCGCTGCATGAACTCCGGCAATCACGTGATCGTTCATCACGCCGATGGCTCGCAGGAGCTCTACTTCCACCTCGCGTCGATCACGCCGGCGAACGGCGTCACCATCGGACCAGGCGCGGTCGTCGGGCAAGCCGGCCAGAGCGGCTGCGCGTTCGGCGCCCATCTCCACTTCGAGGCTCGAACTCGCGGCGGCGCCGCGTTCGACCCAGCAACGTGCGCGCACATCGAAACCATGGTCGCGCGATGAACAGGAGCAACATCATCATGAAACGAACGAACGCGCTTACTGCCTTCTTCTTCGGCGTCACCGTCTCGGTGTCCGTCGCCGCCTGCGCCACGGACCCGATCGACGAGGGCGTCTCTTCGAGCGAATCGGCGCAGACATCGGAGGACGAGGATTGCCAGAAACCACTTCCGGATCCGCCGTCTACGTTCAATGCGATTGCGAAGGTGCCGCTGCAGATCTTCAAGATCCGTGACGATCTCCGCGGCGTCGCGCCGGTGCCCGGCGCGGTCGTCCAGCCGAATCAGGAGATGGCGATCTATGCCCTGAACCCGCGCACCGGATGGTGTCAGACGTCCGCGCTCAACTTCGAGTTCATCGAATGTGATCGGTCGCGCATCACGATCAACCGTGCGCCGACGTTCGCGGTACCCGGCGACATCCAGACGTTCATGAACACGACGTCCTTCCAGTTGCCAGACGTGATGATCCCGTCGGTGGACACGCAAGCCATTGCCGCCTTCGGCGACGCGCGGACGCTGCTCGACGTCCCCATCTACGACATCGCACGCGATGGCTCGTTCGTCCCTCGCAGCGCCAGCGTGCCGGGGAACGTGACCGTTGGCATGTACGCGCAGAGAGGCAAGTGGATCCAGAGCTCCGTCTGGCTGCAGCTCGTCGACGTCGGCGCGCCTCCGGGCTCACCCGGGACGCGCATCGCCGCCGAGAAGTGCAAGAAGAAGAAGAAGAACCCGTGCGACGGCAAGCCGACGCAGGAAGATCTCGCCGAGCGCGGCTTCGTGCTTCCGAGCCGTGCGGCGGCCAAGGCGGCGGTCCTGCCGAACGGCATCCTGCAACAGAACCCACCGCCGAGCGCACAATGCGACAGCGTGATTTGGGGCGGGCGGCCACCGGCGCGCAGCGAGCACTCCAACGTCTACGAGGGCTCGGTGCAGACCGCGAACTGCCGCGGTTCGATCTCGAGGTGCTTCTACTGCAAGGTGGACGACCAAGGGCGCGCGAGCTTCCCCGAGGTCTGGAGCGCGAACCCGCACGCGTGCCGTTTCCCGTAGCGAGGCGAATCATCGCCGCGCGGCCGCGCAGCACCGGAAGCCCACGTTGTACTGCTGGAAGTCTCGTGGCTGCGCGCCGAGGGAATCGCATCGGAGCTGCGCGGCGTCGTCGGTCACGGAGCCGCCGCGAAAACGGCATGGCTCCGCGGCAGCGCCGCCGACTCCGCCGTCGGCCTTCGTGCACGCGTCTTCCCACTCCCAGACGTTGCCGCTCATGTCGAACACGCCGGGGGTGCCGCCTTCACACGTCGCAATTGCACCGGCAGGCGTCAAGAACCCGCGACCCTGTCCCACGCCGTTGCAGGCCTTCGGATCGTACGTCGCGCCGTATGGGTACGCGCGCGTGCCGTTGCTGGAGCACGCCGCGTACCACTGACTCGAGGCGGAATCGGTGGGACGCGCGAAGTCGGCGGTTGCACCGCTCGGCGAGCCGCAGAGCCGCTTGCCGCTCCACGCGCAGAACATGAACGCGTCGCACCAGTCGACGCATCCGCGCGGCGCATCTCCACCCGATTCGCAGAAGGACGGCTTCACCGGCGGACCTTCGCCCGGCACGTAGCTCTTGTTCCATGCGCACGAGAGGGGCTGCGCCTCGGTGTACCCCGCCCGTAGGAATTCGGCGTACTGCGCTTGTGTGACCTCCGTCGCGTCGATGCACGTGCCGCCGACACGAACCATCACGGGCCCTCGGCCGGACGGGCAGCCGTTCGCGGCGGCAACGACTCCCGCGTCGGGGTCCGCGGCGTCCGGCTCGCCGGCGTCCGCCTCGACGTAGGAGAACGTCTCGATGCCGCCGACGATTTCACAGGCCAGCGCCGTCGTCGCGATCGCGAGCGCGGCGACGACGACGAGCCGCCTCACGTCTTCTGCCTTGCCTTGACGATCTGGAAGTAGCGACGCGCTACCCCGGATGCCGCGGCCGCGCGCGCGACATTTCCGTTGTGCTGCGCGAGCACGCGTTCGACGTAGCGCCGTTCGAACTCGGCGACGACGCGCTCACGTGCCTCGGGTAACGCGAGGTCGAGCTCGAGGACACGATCGATCGAGTCGACGGCGCCCTGCGTTCTCGCCGACGTCGCTCGCAGCGCGCCGAGCGCACGTCGCCTTGCGACGAGGTTCATCAGCTCGCGTACGTTGCCCGGCCACTCTCCGCTGGTCGCGATACGCGTCGCGATGTCTTCCGGTAGGGCACCGTCTTCCCCGAGCGCGTTCCAGAAGTGCTGCGCGAGCAACGGGACGTCACCGGCTCGCGCACGGAGCGGCGGCAGCTCGATGCGCAGGACGGCGATGCGATAGAAGAGATCGTCGCGCAGCTTGCCGTCCTGCACGAGGCGGTCGGGGTCGTACTTCGTCGAGGAGAGGATGCGAACGTCGAGCCTGCGAACCTCCGAGCCGCCGACGGGACGGAGCTCGCCGCGCTCGATCACGCGGAGGAGCTTCGCCTGAACGGCGGGGACGAGCTCGCCGAGCTCGTCGAGGAGCAGCGTCCCGCCCTCCGCTTGCTCGAAGATGCCTGCGCGTCCGTGCGCCGCGGAGCCGAAGAGGACGGCATCGACGTCGGTCGCCGCGACGGCCGCGCAGTCGAGGACGACGAACGGGCCCGACGCGCGCGGGCCGGCTTCGTGCAAGCACTCGGCGAGGAGCTCCTTGCCCGTGCCGGACTCGCCTTCGAGGAGGACCGGCTCGGTCGACGTCGCCGCACGTTCGCACAGCGGGTAGAGCCGCTGCATCATCGTGCTCGCGCCGATCATCCGACCGAAGCGGTCGTTCGATGCGAGCAGCCCTCCGCTGCGCGCGGTGGCCACCGGTACCTCGAGCACCTTGAGGGCAGTCGCGCCGACGGTCACGGTCATCCCGCCCGTGAGCCACGCTTCGCGAACGCGTACGGAGCCGACGCGCGTCCCGTTCGTCGAATCGAGGTCGACGACGCGCAACCCGCGCTCGTCGACCTCGAACGCGGCGTGCCGACGTGAGACCTCGGGGTCGCTCAGGCGGAGCTCACAGACGGGTCCCTTCCCGAGCAGCACGCGCGGAGGTCCGTCGTCTGCGAAGAAGAATCGCTTCCCGTTGTCGGGACCGGCGGTGACGACCAAGGCGTAGGCCGGGCGCGTGCCAGGAGGCGGCGCGCTGCGCGAACGTTCGCGAGTCGCGTCATCGCTTCCGGCAGTCATCGACGAGAAGGATACACGAGCGAGCGGCTCAGAACGCGATCGTGCCGAAGCGAGCGACCGCGGCGCCGCGGGGTGACCCGGACGACGACGTCAAGAGCAGCACGACACCTCCGACGACGAGCGCCGCCCCCACGCCGATGGCGACGTTGGCGACGGTCGCGGAGGTCCGCGCCTCGTCGTTCAGGCGTACGCCTTCGCGGCTCGAGCAGCGCGACGCATCGCTGCAGAGCGCCTCTGCGTCGGAGTTCTGATCGAGGGCGCGAACGCCGAAGACGCCGCCGACGATCATCGCTGCGCCGCCGCTCGCAGCCAGGATCCAGCCGACCGTCCGTGGCGTCGCGCTGCGTGGCTCGTCGGGCGTCGACGCCGCGCCGATAGAAGCATCCACGACGGTCGACGACGCCTCGGCGGGAGCGTCCTCGAGCTTCGCGACCGTGAGCACGCGTGCTTCGGCAGCGCGGCCGATCGTGAACGTGAGCGTGTGCCCCTTCTTGCCCGGCGCTGTCACCTCGAGACGGTGCTCGCCGGGATCCACCGGCAGGGGCACGCCCGCCGCGTCCGCGGAGATCGCGACGCCGTCGAGGACGAGCGACGTGCCTTGCTCTCTCGTCTTCACCGTCACCGTCGATACCTTGCCTTCGAGGTCGGCGAGGTGCTTCGCGGCGAGCTTCTCGCGATCGGGGCGTCGGTCCCGACGCGCGAGCGACTGCGCAGACTTGAACTCGGCCTGCGCCGTCGCGAACCGACCTTGCTTCTCGTGACATACCGCGAGCAGCAGCAACGTCCCACCGCCGGGTCCGAGGCGCTGGCTTTCGGTGAGCTTTCCGCACGCTTCGTCGACGTGCCCGTCGGCAAGGAGCGACTTGCCGGCTTGGAAGAGGGCCTCGGCGATCGAGTGGCTCCCCTCGTCGGCCCGCGCGACCGGCGCAGTGAGGAGCGCGATGGAGACCGCGGCGGAAACGAGCGAGCGGCGCATCAGTCGTGCGTGTCGAACTCGGCGCCGAGTCCGCCCGTCCTCGCCGGCTTCTTCGGAGCGCCCTTCTTCATGACCGCATGCGAACGCGTGCCGGACGCGGCATTCGCCGGCGCCACGGACGCGACCGGCGCGTTCGTCGCCGCCGCGGACGTCACGGGTGCGCCTGCGGGGATACGAGGCGGCGGCGACACCCGCGGATCGCTCCCAGCGCCCTTCGCCGCGGCGCCCTCTTCGGGCGCGACGACGACGGCGTTCGTCGCCGTGGCCGCGACGGTGCCGGAGGAGCGCGCGAACGCGAACGCCGCGATCGTCACGGCGAAGACGGTGCCGAACGCGCCCGCGAGAGCGAGCTGACCGCGCCGCCGCCTCGATGTGACGAGCGCGTCGCGCGACGCGACACGGCGCCGGGCATCCGCGATCAGCGCACGCCTGGCGCGTACGGGCTCCTCGAGCCGCGCGCGCGCGAATGCGGCGATCGCGGTGCGGTCCCGATCGGGCGCCGGCGGCAGGACGGCATCGATCGCCGCGCGCATGTCACGCGCGGTCTGGAAGCGAGCGTCTGGCGCGAAGGCGAGCGCTCGCTGCACGATGGCCGCGACGGCGGAGGGGACGGTGGGCGGAAGCTCCGGTAGGCCTTCCCGCATCACGAGGATGCGGAGGATGTCTGCCTCGCTCGCATCGCCGAAGAGCTCGACGCCCGTGACGAGCGCGTACAGCACGGCGCCGAGCGACCACAGGTCGGCCCGACGGTCGACGGCGCGCGAGCCTTCGACCTGCTCGGGCGCCATGTAGCGGAGCTTCCCGCGCAGCACGCCGCTGTTCGTCGTCTCCGAGAGGCGCTGTCGCGTCTTCGCGATGCCGAAGTCGATGAGCTTCACGGAGCCGTCGAAGCCGAGCAGGACGTTGTGAGGCGACACGTCGCGATGGACCAGCGCGAGCGGCTCTCCATCCTCGCTGCGCAGCTGGTGCGCGGCCTCGAGCGCGTCACAGAGCGCGCGACAGATCGGCAGCGCAACGTCGATGCTGGGCGCCGGCATTCCCTCGTGCAGCGCGGTCCGCAGCGAGTCGCCCTCGATCCACTCGAGCACCATGTAGAGCGTGCCGCCGTCGTTACCGAGGTCGATCACGCGGCAGATGTTCGGATCCGCGAGGAGCATCGCGACGCGTGCCTCGTCGAGGAACATCGTGCGCAGCGCGACCTTCTCCGCGTCGGTCGGGAGGATCGTCTTCAGCGCGACGAGCTCGTCTTCGTGCGTTCGCGCGGCCCAGACCGCGCCCATGCCGCCGGATGCGACCTGCGCGAGGAGCTCGTAGCGTCCGAGTCGCGCGCCCGGTTCGAGCGGCCGTGACTTCTCTACGTCGCGCATGGCGTTCACGTCGTGCACTCGGGACCGCTCGCGATTGTACGATCGGATCCTTCGAAGACGAGGCGGGTGCACCGTTTCTCCGCGAAGCCCCGACGCGGTTGCCTGGGCGAACGGAAGGCGCGATCGAATCGATCGCAGGCCGCGATCCCGTTCGACGCGGAGGGTCCAACTTCGCGAAATTGCTCGAGGTCCGCAGGTATCCGACATTGGCACCATCGCTGCACGTGTCCTCGGTACGCGGCGACGAGAGGTCGCCCGGACGAAGGAGCCTGACGATGAAGACGATGACGATGACCTCGACGGCGACGGCGATGATGATGCTCGCGGCTTCGGCGCTCGCGGGATGCGCGGCCGACGCCGGTGACGACGCAGAGGCCGACGCGAAGACCGAATCCGAGATCCAGCGCGATCAGCTCTTCGCGACCGCGACGGTCAGCGTCGATGGCTACGGGATCGTCGGACAGCCGGCTGGCGATCCCGCCTGCGCCGACCTCTTCGTCGGGACCGCCGATCCGTATTGTCAGGTCCCGTTCGAGCGTGGCGCGACGAAGCTGGGCTACGCGACGCACCGCTACCAGCTCGCGCGCCCGACGCCTGCGAGCAACGATGGCTTCGCGAGCGTGGCGGGCAAGGCGACGGCGATCGTCGCGACCCCGAAGATCGAGGGCCTGTCCGACGGCGGAGGACAGCGCGTCACCGTGCGTGCACACCGCTTGATCGGCCTCCCCGTCGCCGATGGCGAGGTCGGTCGCGCGGCACCCGCGTGCAAGGCGGAGATGTTCATCAAGGCGCCGAGCGGAAAGTGGCTGCCGCGCCTCGAGAAGGTCGCGGGGAAGATCGGCGCTTCGGCGTACGCGGACGGCACCGACGTCGGCGACAACGGCGTGCTGATGGGGAACGTCTGCGGCGTTGCCGTCATGCTCCTCGAGGAGCACACCGCGCTCTCCTGGGACGCGACGAAGAGGGCGTACGTCGGCGCGTTCGCTATGTCGCTCGATCCGAGCGGCGCGCGGATCGCGAGCTTCTCCCATGGCGCCTACCAGCTCGACTTCCTCACCCAGACGAGCGTGTCGATGCCGGCGAAGAAGAACGCTGCCGACAAGCCGGTCGCGTTCGAGCTGAAGCTGTCGCATCGATGACGACGTGGGCGCGATCGGTTCGATCGCGCCCGCGATCGGTCGGATCGCGTAGTTCTGCCGAGCGGCGCGGGCGACACGCGATCGATTCGATCCATGCGGGGGAAGCGGACGCGCGCAGTGTCGACGAAATCGACGGCGTCACTGCGCCGAGACCTTGCGCGGCGGCGAACGGCAGCGGAAATGACGGCCGTGGCGCAGGCGATCGAGAGTCCGCTGACGTTTCGCGGAAGCGAGCGCGGGTACTCGCTCCTCCAACGCGAGGCCGTCGCCGCGGGGGTGGAGACCTGGTCTGCCGTCTCGCAGGAGGCCTTCGGGATCCAGCGGCCGGTCGAGATCAAGCTGCCGATGCAGGGGCACGCGGCGGAAGAGCGCCTCCTGCGTGAAGCGCTCGCGTACTCGCGGCTCCGCCACGCGAGCGTTCGGGTCCTCCTCGACGTGATCGACCGCGCAGGATCCATCGCGCTCGTGCTCGATGCGGTCTCTGGCGTTCGCCTCGACGCGTTCCTCGCGTCGTGCAGCTACTCGCAGACGAGGCTCACGTCGGCGATCGCGGCATATCTCTCGTTTCGGCTCTTCGACGTGATCGCTGCGGCGCACGCGGCGCGTGACTCGATGACGCGCGAGTTCTCACCGATCGTCCACGGCGACCTGCGCGCGGCGTCGATCCTCCTCGAGTGGGATGGCGAGGTTAAGCTGCTCGACTTCGAGAGCGCGTGGGTGACGGGTGCCGGTCCGCTGCCGCGCGAGCGAGCGCCTGCGGCGGCAGAAACCGTCGCACCGGAGCGGCGGCGGCTCGATCGTCCCGCGTCCGTTCGCACCGACGTCTTCGCGGCTGCGTCGATTGCGCGGGCGCTCTTCACGACGGCTGCCGACTCCGCGCTCCCACGGCCCGTCGCCGTCGGGCTGCAATGTGCGCTCGGTGCAAACCCCGATGCTCGCACGGTGACGGCGGCCGATCTCGCCGAGCTGATGACGATGTCCTTCGACGTGATGGCCGGCCGACGTCAGCTCGTCGAGCAGCTCGCCGAGCTTCGCGCGCAGCGCCCGTCGGGCATGCGGGTGACGAGGAGCGACACGGTCCCACGAGGCTCGCAGGCTTCGGCGACCCAGCCGCCGCCACCGCTGATTCCGGCGCCGCCGGCGCTTCCGTCATTCCCGCCGGGAGCGGAGAGCGCGGCGTCGTCGCCATGGGCGGCGTCGCGCGGCGCGACGAAGCGGCAGCCGGAGCCGCCTTCTACCGTCGGCGCGATCCGTTCGGCGATCGTCGGCGGGACGCTGGCAGGCGTCGCGACCGCGGCGTTCGCGATCGTCTTCAGCGGCTTGCAGGTGCGGAAAGCACCGGAGGCGATCACGTCCCGAGCGCCGCGTGCGCACGTGGTGTTGGTCGCGCGTCCGCCGCTCGTCTCGCCCGTGCGCGCGCGCGATGCGCAGGCGCCGACGACGGCAAGCGAAGTCGGCGAGATCCTGACGCCGCGAGAGGAGGCCGGCCATCGGCTCTTCGTCGACGGTCGCTTCGCGGGCGCTGCCGGCGCTCCCGTCGTCGTCCGCTGCGGCACGCGCGCGGTGCGCGTGGGTAGCGCCGGCCGCCTGCGCGTCGTCGACGTGCCGTGCGGCGGCAGCGTGCTCGTCGCACGGTGACGGCGCGGGAGGCGTGTCGCTGCGGGAGTGGAGTTCCCTCGGTCGCGTTGACACTAGGTCAGGCCGCTCGAGCGCAACGCTCTTCGACTCAGCGGGCGTCTTGTCGTCGAGAGAGCCGACCGTCGCTGGTTACGTCGGCGTGGACGCGCCGCGGGTGAGATGAGGACGCCGGGGCGGCACGCGACGCGACAAGTGCAGATCAGGATTCTTTGGGCGTAATTCGATTCTGCCACAGCCAGTCCAGAAGCTCCTCCACGTTAGTAGCGACACGTGTAGCTCTGTCCGGACCAGCCGCGTCCATGACGAAGTACTCACCCCGTTTCAGTGTCGAGGACAACGGACGATGCACCCTCCTGATGATACGAGATTGCGATATACCGCTCGTCCAGAAAGCCGGGCTCCTACCGGCCGAACTTCACAGGCTGGATCTCATGGATGTGAAGGCCCGTTCCTTCAAGCCATTCGCGCCGCGGATTGTAGCGTTCGAATCATTCGCCGCGGCACGAGCGATCGCGTACTCCTCTCATAGCAAGATGCGCACGGGCCTACCGCACGCAGCATCGCTGCCGGCTACGCGGTTCAGTCTGTAATCGAGAAGGATCCTGCCTCGAAGTCCGCGACCGGTGCTGCCTCTGCGGGTGCGGCGCTTGCCTCTGCGGCTAGGGTACTCTCAGCGTACCGATCACCTCCTTGATAGCCTGGATCGCCGCGACGACATGATCATGCGCTCGGCGGCCCGCCTCTTGGCCAACGACGCTGGCGGACGCGAAGCTCGCTCGTCAAGTGGCCATCCGCCTCAGCGACGACGCCATGAGTCGACTCGATGCCCTCACCGAGGGCATCCCCATCGCCAGCCGGAATGCCATTGCTCGTGCTGCCCTCCGCCTTCGCGCGGTCGAGCAGGGCGCAGGCGGGGGAGACGGGAGCCGGCACCTCAGGGTGGAAGCGCTTTCCGCCGCGGCTACCGGAGCAGCCGATCTTCTATCCGGTCGTCGAGGAGGAGTATGCCATTCGCATCGCACGCGACTGGAACGTGAAGGCGAGCGGCGTCGGCTACGTCACGAAGTTCGATGTCGACGCAGGCTGGTTGAGCGAATTCCCGTGCAGGAAGCAGGGGGGCGCGATCACACTGAGTATTGGATTCCGGCGGAGCGTCTGGACGAGTTCAATGCGCACATCATCGGGGCGATTTCGGTCGTCCACGAGTTTCGCTGACGGAGGACCGCGATCGCCTCTGGCAATCTGGAGCGCCGAAGAGCACCCCGACATGGGGGCACACGTTCCTGAGACATGGTGAACGTACAGCGGTGACACGCGGCCTGGTTGGCCGTGCGGGAGGAACCGGTCAGGCGCAGGGCCAGTGGCTGAAGAATGAAGCCGCAGCCAACTTCCTCAGCTCGGAGCGTCCCTATATCCAGGGCCCCACGGCCGTGCAGCTCCCTGCAGGGGTACCTGCGCAGATGATCCTGCCGAACGGCACGGTGGTTCCGGCTGGTCACGCGCTCCTCGTGCCTGCTCCTGGCGGCGGCTTCATCACTGCGTTCCCCTTCCTGCCATGACCTTCCGAGTCGAACTACTCGTGCGCGGTGAGCTTTCAGCCGCGATTCGCACACCCGAGCTGGAGGTAGCGCCTCGAGGGCTCCTCAGCGCGCACGACGAGTTGGTACACGTGCTGGCAGCGCAGTGTCGAGCGCTCGCGAGCGCGGGGGCCGTCGCGTTCGAGGTCGGAGGCTTCGGTCAGGAGCGGTGGCCTGTGGATGTCGAGACCGATCTCGCTGTTGCGGTCGAACAACTTCCTGGAGTGCTGGCAGCGGTCGCGAGGGAAGGCGAGCCGTTTCAACTGAACTTCTACGAGCAGGGGATCGAGCGATACATCACGGGGACGACCCGCGGCGGAACGACGACTTTCGAATGCGTGTCGATGTCGCTCAACTGGACTGCGGAGCCGAGCGTAGAGCTTCTGCCGCTCGCGGAGGCGGAACGAATGTTTCGTGCGCTCCGAGATCGGTACTGCTCTGCAGTCGATCGCGTCTGTCCTTGGCTCGCTGCGACGAGCGCCTTCGAGCAATGGCGACGGGCCTGCTCCATCTGATCGCCGCCGAGCGGATGGACGAATTCAACGAGCACGTCGTCGGCGAGATCGAGGTCATCGCCGAGCTCCATCAGCAGCTTACGCAGGATTGAACCGTTTCATCCGCGAACCACACGCTGACCACGCGCCTACCGAGCACGCCCCGTCCCGAGATCGATGGCGACGATGAACAACAATGGCCCGGTTCCGTCTGGGCCATTCCAGAAACCTTGGTCTTCGTGACGCCGAAGCCGTGCTCTGAGAGCCCGAGAAAACCAGGCTCCTCTCATGCCGCATCCGGTGAGGATTGTGGAACGGCCATGAGAGCGCGGTGCAGAGTCGTCGAGGTGACGCCGACGGCGGCGGCGACGTCACGGATGGACCGACCCTTGGTGCGAAGCTCGCGGGCGAGGTCGAGATCGAAGGTGAGCTTGGGCCTCCCGAGCTTCGCCCCGCGACGACGGGCGGCGGCGAGACCGGCGCGCGTCCTCGCGCGGATCAGCTCGCGCTCCAGCTCGGCGACGGCGGCGATGATCGTGAACGAGAACCTCCCTGCGGGCGTCGAGGTGTCGATGCCCGAGGGGGGCGGCGCGCGCCGCGGTGTTCCAGACGTGGAGAGCTCGGCGATGACGGCGAGGTCGACGCGCACTCGCTTCGCCACGCTA